>Ga0156283_1161_pt1 | contig 85006 bp, 87 predicted proteins | sample RifCSPlowO2_12_FD_107932 | JGI IMG/M metagenome (GOLD analysis project Ga0156283, IMG submission 107932) | Betaproteobacteria bacterium RIFCSPLOWO2_12_FULL_65_14 | reverse complement strand
TGATGCCTTCGTCGAGGCCCTCGCAAGCGATCGGGCCGGCGGCGAGGACCTCGGGCACCGCATCGCCCGCGGCGAAGATGTCGGGAAAGCCGCGCACGACGAGGACGCGCGCGCGCGGGCTTTCTACCAGGCGCGCCTCCGCCTGCAGCGTGAGCGCGCAGGTGCCCTCGGAGCCCACGAGCGCCCGCGCCACGTTGAAGCCGTTCTCCGGCAGCAGCTCGTCCAGGTTGTAGCCCGATACCCGACGCCGGATTTTCGGAAACCGCGCTCGGATGGCATCGCCGTATCGCTCTGCGATACGCCGCAGCCCGGCATAGATTTCGGCCTGTCGTCCTCCCAACGACACGATCCTGCGGTACTCGGCGTCATCGGTCGGTCCGCACCAGAAGCGCGCGCCGTCGTAGGTCAGCACCTCCAGACGGACGATGTTCTCCACCGTCTTGCCCGCCATGACCGAATGCGGGCCGCAGGAGTTGTTGCCGATCATGCCGCCGAGCGTGCAGCGCGAGTGCGTCGCCGGATCGGGCGCGAACGTGAGCCCGTGGCGCTCGGCGGCCTCGCGCAACGCATCGCACACCGCACCCGGCTCCACGCGCGCCATACGCGCGGCGGCATCGACGCAAAGCACGCGGTCGAGGTACTTGGAGCAGTCGATGACGACCGCCGCGTTGACGCTTTGCCCGCACATCGAGGTGCCCGCGCCGCGCGCGAGGATCGCTGCGCCATGGCCGCGGCACAGCGCGACGCTCGTCACGATGTCCTCGAGCGTGCGCGGCAGGACTACACCGACCGGCACCTGGCGGTAATTGGAAGCATCTGACGCGTAAACGGCGCGCGCGCCGTTGTCGAAGCGCACCTCGCCCGCCACCGCTCGGCGCAAAGCATGCTCAAGTCGTTGAAAAACTACCATTTGTAGGGATTTTGTCACAGCGCGCTTTCTTGACTTCGCTGGTTAACCGGGGCTAGATTGCCCGACAGACGGCCGGAGCAGGGTGGAAAAGGGGTCGTCTCACTCGTCATCATCGGTCAAATCTCTTTTAGGAGCACACATGAAATCTGCTTGGGCAAAAACAATTTGCCGCCTGTTGGTCGTGCTGATGATCTGGACGCCGTACCAAGTGGCGCAGGCCGGAATGATCGGCACCGATCAGGTTGCAACGACCTCCTCGCAGGTCGACCGTAGCGCCGTGCTGAGCTTCGTCAGCCGCGCCGACGTGGCGAGCCAGCTCCAGTCGATGGGGCTCGACGCCACCAGCGCGAAAGACCGCGTGGCCGCGATGAGCGACACCGAAGTCTCCTACCTCGCCGGCAGAATCAACAGCCTGCCCGCGGGCGCCGACACGGCCGGCATTATTCTGCTGATCCTGGTGATCGCGGCGATCTGGTGGGTTTGGAAGCGCTAGTGCTGCGCGGCCGCAAGGCCGGACAAAACGCCCGCTTTTTTGCGGGCGTTTTTGTTTCTGCCTGCGCCCTGCTGCTCTCGGGCTGCGCGAGCCTGTGGCCGCAGACGGCGCAGCTGCGTGAAGCGCTGCCCGAGGGCCTGCCCGAGCGAGTGGAGCTCGCGCGGGTTCCCTTCTTCCCGCAGGACGAATACCAGTGCGGGCCGGCGGCGCTCGCCACGGCGCTCGCCAACTTCGGCGCGAAAGTGACGCCCGAGGAGCTCGTGTCCCAGGTGTACCTGCCCGAGCGCAAGGGCAGCCTGCAGATCGAGATGCTGGCCGCGGCGCGCCGCCATGGCCTGGTTTCGTATCAGATTGCGCCGCGCTTCGAGGCGATGCTGCGCGAGATCGCCGCCGGTAATCCGGTGATCGTGCTGCAGAACCTCGGCTTCAAGGACGGCTGGCATTACGCCGTGGCCGTCGGCTACGACTACTACACCGGCGAGCTCATCCTGCGCTCGGGCGTCACCGAGCGGGAGGTGCTGCCTTTCACGCTGCACGAATTCGTCTGGATGCGCAGCGGCTACTGGGCGATGGTCGCGCTGCCGCCCGAGCGCATCGCGGCCACCGCCGACGAGGCGCGCTGGCTTGCCGCCATCGCGGCGCTCGAGCGCGCCGGCAACGCGAAGAACGCGCGCACCGCGTACTTGAGCTTCCTCAAGCGCTGGCCGGCCAACGTGAACGCCGCGGTGGGCCTCGCCAACGCGCATTACGCGCTGGGCGAGCTCGGCGATGCCGAGCGCGTGCTGCGCGACGCGGCGCGGCGGGAGCCCGACTCGGTCATTGTGCTCAACAACCTGGCGCAGACGCTCTCCGACCAGGGACGCAACGACGAAGCGTTGCCGCTCATCGAGCGCGCCGCGGCGGCCGGCGGGCCGTTCGGCCCGGCGGTTCAGCAGACGCGCGATACCATCCGCAAGCGCCTCACCTCCAGCAGCCGGTAGCTCACCGCGGCTCGCCCTGGAGGTTCTCGAACAGCGGCGGCACCGGGCAGCCGAGCGCCGCGCCCACCAGGCGCATCAGCTCCGCCTCGGAAAGCCGCACCTTCCGGTCGAACGTCACCGTGGCGAACAGCGCGCCGACCAGCTCGGCTTTCGCGAGCGGCGCGAGCGCGCGCAGGCGCTCGAGCGCATCGCCGGCGACCTGCAGCGAAAGCGACTCGCGTTTCAGGAGCTCGGTTTGCGGCATGCCGAGCTGTGAGATGCCGGCGCGGAAGGCGCGTTCCGCCTCGCTCGGCGTGCCGGCATGCGCGAGCAACGAAAGCAGCGCCCGTATTTCATCGCCGAGCTGCGAAATCGAGCGATCGCCTTTCGGCGGCCGCTGGGCGGGCTGGAGCTGCGAGCGCAGCAGCGTCAGGACCACGAATTCGTGCAGCGACACGCGCCGATCGGCGTTGATGACCCCTTCGATCGCCCTCAGGAACGGCGCCGGGTCTTCCAGCGTCTTCAGGGACGGCAGCGCGAGATCCACTATCGGAAGCCGGTATTGCGGCCCGAGCGCGCTGGCCTCGGGGGCGAGCGCGCGCGCGGCTTGCGACAGCGCTTCCCCTGCGGCCGCGCGCGCGACGGCGAGCTGTTCGTCCATCAGTTCCTTCGGCGTGGCGACGAGCAGCGCCACGACCGCCGCCGCGGCGCCCTGGGCAGTGCGCAGCGCCTCGCGCAGCGTCGCGGGCAGCGCGTCGAGCAGGCGGCGGGCATAGTCCACCTTGCCCGCATCGAGCGTACCGACGAGCGCTACGCTCTCAGCGACCGAGCGGCTCCAGGTCTGCGCCTGGTCGCCCGCGCGATGCTCGCTCGCCGTAGTTGCAGGAGCAGGTTCCTCGATGGAAGGTCGCCGCTTGCGGTACTGCGCCGGTGCAAAGCCCGGATGCACGCGCTTGATGCGCTCCTCGAGCGGCGGGTGCGTGGCGAAGAACGCCGCGAAGCGCAGCTTCACCGCCTGGCCGAAGAACATGTGCGACATGTCCTCCGCGTAGCGGTTCTCGACCAGGGTGCCCGCGCTCGACGCCCGGATCTGGTCGAGCGCGCCCGCGATCCCGGCCGGGTTGCGCGTGAACTGCACGCTGGAGGCGTCGGCGAGGAATTCCCGCTGCCGCGACACCGCCGCCTTGATGAGCCGCGCGAAGAACAGGCCCACGTACCCGATCACCATCAGCGCGAGCCCGATGGCGAAGATCTGTCCCGCGCCCGAGTCCCGGCGGCCGCGCGAGCGTCCGGCACCGCGCATCAGGAACTCGCCCACCGCGCCGACGAAAACGATGCCGCTCAGCACCCCGACCATGCGGATGTTGAGCCGCATGTCGCCGTTCACGATGTGGCTGTACTCGTGCCCGACCACGCCCTGCAGCTCGTCCCGGTTGAGGCTCTCCAGCGTGCCGCGCGTCACGGCGATCACCGAGTTCGAGACGTCGTGGCCGGCGGCGAACGCGTTGATGCCGGCCTCGTTCCGCATCACGTAGACGGCGGGCACGCGCGTGCCCGCCGCGATGGCCATCTCCTCCACCACGTTGAGGAGCCTGCGCTCCAGCGCATCGCGGGTGTCGGGCGCCACGCGGCTCGCGCCGATCATCTCCGCGATCGCCTGTCCGCCTGCGCGCAGCCGCAGCATGCGGTAGAGGCTCACGACCAGAATGACCGCCGCGGTGCCGAGCGCGCCCGAGACGTAAACCGCGCGCGGCACCGGGGCCTCTCCCGTGCTCCAGGCGTAGGCGAAGCCAAGCACGAGGTCCACCGCCAGCACCACGGCGACGACGGCAAGCGCGTACAGCAGCACCATGACGCGCGTGTTCCTGCGCGCCAGGTCCTGGTGCTCGAAGAAGTTCAAGCTACCGGAACGACACTCGCGGCGCCTGCCGCTCTTCCGCCGTCTCGGTCGCCTGCAGCAGCTCGGCCGGGGTGAAGCGGAAGAACCCGGCGATGACGTTGTCCGGCATGGACTCGCGCTTGGTGTTGTACTGCATCACCGAGTCGTTGTACGCCTGGCGCGCGAAGGCGATCTTGTTCTCGGTGCTGGTGAGCTCCTCCTGGAGCGCGAGCACGTTCTGGTTCGCCTTGAGGTCGGGGTAGTTCTCGAATACCGCGAGCAGCCTGCCGAGCGCGCCGCCGAGCGCGCCTTCGGCCTGCGCGAGCCCCTGCATCGCCGCCGGGTCGCCGGGCGCGGCGGCCGCGCGCTGCGCCGCGCTCACGGCATTGCCGCGCGCCTGAACCACCGCTTCGAGCGTCTGGCGCTCATGCTGCAGGTAGCCCTTCACCGATTCGACCAAGTTGGGGATCAGGTCGTAGCGCCGCTTGAGCTGAACGTCGATTTGCGAGAAGGCGTTCTTGAAGCGGTTGCGCAGCGCGACCAGGCCGTTGTAGATCGACATCGCCCAGATCGCCGCCGCCACGACGATCGCCAGAAAGATCCAGCCTCCCGTAGACATGGGTTCCCCCCTTTCGCCGGCTACTATAGCGCATGCGAATGGACCCGCGACGACGCGCGTTCCTCGCCGCAATGGCAGCGGCGACGATGACTCCTGCTTTCTCCCAGGAGACGTCCATGTCGAAGAAAATCCCCGCAACCGGCGAAGCAATGCCGGTCGTCGGCCTTGGCACGTGGCAGAGTTTCGACGTCGGCGCCGATGACGCCGCGCGCAAGCCGCTGCGCGAGGTCCTGCAGGTCGTCGCGCAGGCTCGCGGCCGGGTGGTCGACTCCTCGCCGATGTACGGCGCCGCCGAATCGGTGGTCGGCGACCTGGTCGCCGATCTCGGAATTCGCGACAGGCTGTTTCTCGCGACCAAGGTGTGGACCAGCGGCCGCGCCGAAGGCCTGCGGCAGATGGAGGCCTCCTTCAGGCGAATGCGCGTCGAGCGCATGGATCTCATGCAGGTGCACAACCTGCTGGACGTGGAAACGCACACCAGGACGATGCGGGACCTGAAGCAGCAGCAAAAGCTGCGCTACATCGGCATCACGCACTACAGCGCCTCGGCGCACGCCGAAGTCGAGCGCTGGCTCAAGACCGGGCAGTACGATTTCCTGCAGATCAACTATTCGCTGGGCGAGCCGCAGGCGGGGCGCCGGCTGCTGCCGCTCGCCCTGGAGAAAAAGATCGCCGTGATCGCGAACCGCCCGTTCGCCGAAGGCGCGCTCTTCAGGCGGGTGAAGGGCAAGCCGCTGCCGCCGTGGGCCGCGGAGCTCGGCATCGAGAGCTGGGCGCAGTACTTCCTCAAGTGGATCGTGTCGCACCCGGCGGTGACTTGCGCGATCCCCGGCACCGGGAACCCGAAGCACATCAAGGACAACCTCGCTGCCGGCACCGGCGCGCTGCCCGACAGGGCCGCAAGAAGGCGCATGGCCGATTACTTTCAGTCCTTGTAGGCAAGGATCGCGACCACGCGGGCGAGCTCGCCGGGCTCGCGCTGCGGCAGCCGCACCTGCGGCTCCCCGAGCAGAAAGGCGTAGAAAAGCCGCGCCCGCGTGCGCGCCGCAACATCGCTGAAGCCCGCCTCCCCGAACCATGCCGCAAGCGTAAGCACGCGGCGGCGGTCGACGCGCGCGACGGCCGCCGCGACCTTGCGCTCGGTGCGCGCCCACGCGCGGACCGCGGGATCGTAGCGCCCCATGCCCTTCTCGAGGACGTCCTCGGCAAGCGCGCGCAGGCGCTCGGGCAGGCTGCCGCCCATCGACTGGACGCGCTCGAACTCCGCATCGGTCATCTCGCGCGCCCAGTGCTCGAGCAGCGCCTCGAGCAGCTCGTCGCGGTTGCGGAAATGCCAGTAGAAGCTGCCCTTGGTGATGCCGAGGCGGGCAGCGAGCCGCTCCACGCGCACTTCGGCCGCGCCGCCCTTGCGCAAAGCGTCGAGGCCGGCGGACACCCATTGCGCCCTCATGAGCGCTTGTCGAGGAAGCGCGGCGCCTTGACCGCCGACTCGAAATCGCGTGCGATCGTGCCTGGCGCCGCCGTGCGCACGATCGGGGTGATCTCGAAGCGCCGCTTGATCGAGTTCTCGATCTCCTGCGCCGACGCGGCCTCGAGCAGCTCGACGATCAGGACCAGCTGGTCGAGATCGCCGTCGTTGGTGACCTCGCAGCGGAAGTCGGCCACCTCGCGGCTGGCGAACAGATGGTCCTCCAGCGCGGCGTGCGCAATGCTCACGCCGCGGACCTTGAAGAAGCCGGCGGTACGGTGCGCGTGCTTCACCAGCGGGAACACCGCGTAGGGGCCGCTGCCGCCCGCCGCGCGAAGGCTCACGATATCGCCCGTGTTCCAGCGCAGGAACGGCGTGGCATGGTTGGTGCGCAAGGGCGTCACCACCAGAACGCCTTCGCCGCCCTCGGGCACGGGCTCGAGGCTCTTCGGGTCGAGCACCTCCAGGTAGACGAGGTCGCTCCAGGTGCGAAATCCCTCGTGGACCTGGTCTTCCGATCCCATCATCGTGCATTCGGTCATGCCGAAGGAATCGAACACCTGCGCGTTCCACTCCCGCGCGAGCTTGTCGCGCTTCGCCTGCGACAGCGGCTCGGCGGTGGTGATCACCTTGCGCACGCCGAGCTCGCTCAGCCGGAAATCCCGCGTGCGGGCGAGATTCGCGAGGTGAATCCCGTAGCTCGACATGCCGATCCACAGCGTCGGCCTGAAGAGCGCGAGCAGGTCGAGCTGCAGCTCGGAGGGCGCCGCGGAACCCGCCCCCACCCAGGCCATCGCGACGCCCTGCGCCTCGCCGGCGCGCGCCATCATCTGGCCCGCCGGGTGGATGCCGAGCGGCAGCGAGAGATGCGCCGAGTCGCCCCGCCCCGCGCCCACGCAGTCATAGACGCGCCGGAAGCCGATCATCGCCCAGCGCAGGTCCTCGGCGCTGCGCGGATAGAACAGCGGCTTTCCGGTGGTGCCGCCCGAGCGCCAGAACTGCCGCCAGTCCTCGCGCGGCCCGATGCAGAACTCGCCGTAGAACTGCTCGGGCGACAGCGCGCGCAGGGCCTCCTTCTCGAGGACCGGGATGTCCTGCCAGTGGCGCACGCCCTTCAGCCGCTCGCGGAAGAACGGCGCGCGCCGCGCGCGCTCGAGCGCGGTGCGCCTGCCCTCCTCCTGGAGCGCCGTCAGCTCTTCCTGCGACCGCGGCAGCGCTAGCTCGTCCATACGGTACCGTATACTACCGCCATGTCCCGCATGCTGCGCCAGGGTACGCCGCTCGCGGCGCCGGTCCATGCGGCCGAGGTGAAGCGGCGCGCCAGGGAGCTCGGCGCGGACCTGTGCGGCATCGCCTCGGCGGCGACCCTGAACGCCTTCCCGCCCGACCCGCGCTGGCCGCAGACCCCCGAGCGCATCTCCCCGTACTGCAAGAGCGTGGTGGTGATCGTGCAGCGCATCCCGGCCGGCGCCTTCCGCTGCAAGTCGAACCTCCCGGTCCAGTACCTCGACATGCTGGTGCTGCGCCGCATGGACAAGGTGGCGCTGAAGCTTGCGCAGGAGCTCGAGCGCGCCGGCCATCCCTCGTTCGCGCTCGCCGCGCAGGAGACCGACTGGAACCTGAAGCGCGCGAGCTACGCGAGGCTTTCGACGCGCCATCTCGGCGTCGAGGCGGGCCTCGGCACGCTCGGGCTGGAAGTCAACATCCTCACGCCCGAATTCGGGCCGCGCCTGTACCTTACCGGGATCCTTACCGAGGTCGAGCTCGAGCCCGACGAGCGCATGCAGGAGCAGGTGTGCATCGGCGAATCCTGCAGCCGCTGCCTGCACTCCTGCCCGCCCGACGCGGTGCGCCAGTGGGGTCTCGACAAGGCCGGCTGCGCCACCGAGGCGCAGGAGTTCGGCTACGCGCAGATCACGCGGTTTTTCGAGAAATTTCTGGACATGGGAAAACAGGAGCGCGCGGCGGCGATCCGCTCGCGCGACGTGTTCGGCTTCTGGCAGGGGCTGCTGCGCGTGGTCGGCTCGTTCGGCGACTGCCCGCGCTGCCTCGCGGTGTGCCCGGTCGGCAACGACTATCACGCGCATCTCGCCGACATCCAGAAGCACATTCCCGAGAAGACGCCCGAGAAGGCCGCGAAGGCGGCCGCCTTCAAGCAGGCGCGCAAGAGCGGCGAGGAGATTCCAGGCCTGTCGGCCTGGAACCGGCGCTGGGTCGGCGAGAACGGCTACCAGGGCATCGTCGCGCGCCGGCTGCAGGAGTTCAAGCGCCTGCAGAAGGAAAAGGAGGGGCAATGAACATCTTCAAACAGCCGCTCACGGCAACCGAGGTGAAAGACAAAGCGCGCGCGCTGGGGGCGGAACTTGTCGGCATCGCCGACGGCGCGGCGCTGAACACCCAGGACATCACCGAGCACGACGGCGGCCGCGCGATCGTCCTCGGCGTGCGGCTGCAGGCGGGCACCTCGCGCATCCTGCCGTGGAACGACCGCAACAAGTACTACAACGACGAGCTCTCGCTCACTTTTCTGGAGGAGCTGTCGCTCGAGCTGGTGTACTGGCTCGAGGACGCGGGCTACCCGGCGCTCATCGTGCCGCCCACGCACGTCGATCCGTGGCGCTACGAGGGCGATCCGGGCAAGCACCAGAGCCCGCTGCTTTCGCTGCCGCACGCCGCCGTGGAGGCCGGGCTCGGCACGCTCGGTCTCAACGGCCAGATCCTCACGCCGCAGTTCGGCCCGCGCGTGCTTCTGTCGGTGGTCCTCTGCTCGCTCGACGTGGCATGCGACCGGCCGATGGCCGAGGCGCTGTGCCTCGGGCCGGAGTGCGGCCGCTGCCTCAAGGCCTGTCCCGGCGACGTCGTTGGGCAATGGGACCGCGATTGGGAGGCGTGCGACCGCTACCGCTCCCCGCACGGCTTCGCCCAGCTCGCCGAGTATCTCGGGCGCGTCATCGACGAGCCCGAGCTGCAGAAAAAGAAGGCGATGCTGCGCTCGGAGGACAGCTTCAACCTCTGGCAGAGCATCCTGCGCGGCGCCGGAGTGATCACCGGCTGCCGGCGCTGCGCCGACGTCTGCCCGGTCGGCGCCGACTACGAGGCCCTGCTCAAGGACGCGCTGGAGGCGATTCCCGAGAACACGCCGCAGAAGGAAGCGCGCCTCGCCGCCATGGCCGCCGCCGAGCCTTCGCCCGCCTACCAGCGGCAGATCCGCTGGATCGGAAGGCGCGCCAAAAGCGGCTAGAATCGGCCGGTCGCTCTGAGGAGGGGACAGCCATGAAAGCAAGACTCGCCGTCGCCGCGGCCGCGGCGGCACTCGCCTGCAACAGCTTCGCCGCCGAGCGCATCAAGATCGGCTTCGTCACCACGCTCTCGGGACCCAGCGGCGCGATCGGCGTCGAGATCCGCGACGCGTTCCAGCTCGCCGTGAAGATGGCCGGCGGCAAGCTCGGCGGCCTGCCCGCCGACGTGCTGATCGCCGACGACCAGTTCAAGCCCGACGTCGGCCGCCAGGCGGCGGAAAAGTTCGTGAAGCTCGACAAGGTGCATTTCCTCACCGGCATCGTGTTCTCGAACATCATGCTCGCCGCGGTGCCGATCGCCTTCGACAACAAGACGATCTACGTCAGCCCCAACGCCGCGCCCTCGCCGCTCGCGGGCAAGCAGTGCAACCCGTACTTCTTCGTCGCCTCGTGGCCGAACGACGCCTATCACGAGGCGGCCGGGCAGCACGCGACCAACAAGGGCTACAAGAACGCCTACCTGATCGCGCCCAACTACCAGGCCGGCAAGGATTCCCTGGCCGGCTTCAAGCGCTTCTACAAGGGCAAGGTCGTGGCAGAGGTGTACACCCAGCTCGGGCAGCTCGACTACTCCGCCGAGCTCGCCCAGCTGCGCGCCGCGAAGCCCGATGCGCTCTACACCTTCCTGCCGGGCGGCATGGGCATCAACTTCATCAAGCAGTTCGTCGCCGCCGGCCTGTCGAAGGACGTGCCGCTGATCGTGCCCGGGTTCGGCTCGGACCAGGACATCATCCGGCCGGTGGGCGAGGCGATGCTCGGCCTGTTCGACACCGCGCACTGGGCGCTGGATCTCGATAACCCCGCGAACAAGAAATTCGTCGCCGCCTTCGAGAAGGAGTACAAGCGCCTGCCCTCGGTGTTCGCGGCGCAGGGCTACGACACGGCGCTGCTCATCGACGCCGCGGTGCGCGAGCTCAAAGGCAAGGTCGAAAACGTGGAGGCGGTGCGCAAGGCGCTGCGCACGGCGAAGTTCGAATCGGTGCGCGGGCCGTTCAAGTTCAACAAGAACCAGTACCCGATCCAGAACTACTACCTGCGCGTGGTGGCGAAGGACGGGCAGGGGCGCCTGGTCAACAAGACCATCGGCACGATATTCAAGGACCGCGGCGACGCCTACGTCCAGGACTGCCCGATGAAGTGAGGCGCCCGCCTCAGAGCATCGCCGAAAGCGCGGCGCTTCCCGACTGCAGCGCGGGAAGCAGCCGCTGCTTCATCATCGCCGGAGTCATGCGCGCCGCCTGCAGGCTGATGCCCAGGGCAAACACCACGTCGCCGCGCGAGTTCCGCACCGGCACCGCAATCGAGCGCAGCCCCATCTCGAGCTCTTCGTCGTTGACGGCATAGCCGTCTGCACGGGCCTGAAGCACCCGCTCCAGCAGCTCGCGCTGGCTGGTCAGCGTCTTCGGCGTCAGCTTGCGCGGCCGCAAGCCCTTCAGCCATCGATCGAGCGCGTCGTCCACCATCCCGGCGAGCAGCACGCGGCCCATCGCCGTGCACCAGGCGGGCAGGCGCGTACCCACCGACGCCATCGCCGAGAGCAGCCGTCGCTTGGCCGAATGCGCGATGAACAGCACGTCGCTGCCGTCGAGCACCGCCAGCGACGCCGCCTCGCGCGCTTCGTCGGCCAGCGTCTCGAGCACCGGCTGGGCGAGGCGCGGAATCGACGCGGTGGACAGATACGCGTAACCGAGGCGCAGGATGCGCGGCGTGAGGGAAAAGAACTTGCCGTCGAAGTCGGCATAGCCGAGCGACGCGAGCGTCAACAGGTATCGGCGCGCCGCGGCGCGCGTCATGCCGGCCCTGCGCGAGGCGTCGCTCAAGGTCAGCCTGGGATGCGAGGCGCTGAAGCATTCGATGATGCCGAGGCCCTTGTGCAGGGCGGCGACGAAATCGCGCTGATTGCGCATCGCAGGCACCCAACGATCATCCGTGCGCATCGCGCACATGTCCAGCGAGCGCGTTGACATTGGTCAAGAACCGCCCACTGAAAGCGCCAGCCCTCCGATGTGCGGAGTGCGAACATGTTTTACCAACTCCAGAGGAGAGGCGCTTGGCACACAGCGACATGCGGGGCTTTCTCGCGGCGATCCAGTCCACGAGCGACCTGATCACCATCGACGATGAAGTGGACTGGGACCAGGAGCTCTCGGGCCTGGGCCGGCTCGGGTGCGAGCGCAATGCGCCCTCGTTCCTTTTCAACAACATCAAGGACTATCCCGGCTGGCGCATCGCGTGCAACCCGATCGCGACCTGGCGCCGCATGGCGGTGGCTTTCGGCCTGCGGCCCGATGCGCCGGTGCCCGAGCTTTACGCCACCTACGCGGAGCGCGAGCAGCACCTCATCCCGCCGGTGAAGGTGAAGGACAGCCGCTGCAAGGAAGTGGTCATCCCGGGCGACAAGGTCAATCTCTTCGACCTGCCGGTGCCGATGGTCCACGAGGGCGACGGCGGGCGCTATCTCGGCACCTGGGACCTGGTGGTCTCCAAGGATGCGAAAAGCGACTGGGTCAACTGGGGCATGTACCGCTTCATGGTGCACAACGAGCGGCTGCTCACCGGATTTCCGCGTCCCACGAGCCACCTCGGGAAGATGCTGCTCGAAGGCTACGTGCCGCAGGGCAAACCGATGCCGATCGCGATCGCGATCGGCTGCGATCCGCTCAGTCATCTTGCCGCCGCGGCCACCTTCCGCATCGCCGGAAACGAGTCGGAGCTCGCGGGCGGGCTGCGCCGCGCGCCCGTCGAGCTGGTGAAGTGCGAAACCTCGGACCTTTACGTGCCGGCGGACGCGGAGATCGTGATCGAGGCCGACGTCTATCCGGACCGCGTGAACCAGGAAGGCCCCTACGGCGAATACCCCGGCTACCGCAGCGGCGAGATGGGGAACGCCATCTGCGCGCGGGTGCGCGCCATTACGCACCGCAAAGACCCGATCCTCACGCTCGATACCACGGGGTTCATGGACTCGAGCGCGACGACCACGTCCATCTCCGGGGCGATCGCCATCCAGCGGCGGCTCGAGGCGAACGGTATCCCGGTCAAGGCGGTTTACGTCCCGCCCGAGGGCGGCGTGCACCTCGCCATCGTATCGGTGCGCAAGGGCGGCGCCCACGTCGCGCGCAAGGTGGTCGAGACGCTCACCGTGCGGCGCGCGCTCATTTCCAAGGTGATCGTGGTCGACGAGGACGTCGACGTCTTCAATATGGCGGCGGTGCTGCACGCGTTCGCCACCAAGTGCCATCCGGCAAACGGCATCCACCTCACGCGCTATGTCGGTCGCGCCAATACGCTCACCCCTGCCTATACGCAGGAAGAGCGCGTGACGCGCACCGGCGCCAGCGTCGCTTTCGACGCGACCTGGCCACCCGACTGGACCGAGGACGCGACGCCGGTGCGCGCGACGCTCGACTCGATGTATTCGCCCGACATCCAGCGCCGCGTGCTCGCGCGCTGGAAGGCGCTCGGGCTGTGAACAAAAGGGGGAGCCGATGAGCAAGGAATATGAAATCTTCGCGCGCCATCCCGAGCGCGTGGTCTCGGGCCAGGAGGTCGTGCTGACGCTGCGCGATCTCAGCCCCGGGCGGCGCAAGTACCGCGGCGTCAACGTGCGCGCCGTGGTCTCCAGGCCGCCGCGCCCCGGCGAGCCGACGCTGTGGATCCGCTCGGTCGTGGGCCTGCGCGATCCCAAGCCCTGCAGCGTGCGCATCGTAGAAGAGCTTCCCGAAGCGTTCGAGGCCGCTCCCTACAGCGATTTCTTCGAGGCGATGGAGCGCGCGGAGCGCCGTTGATCGAGACGCTCACGGAAGCGCTCGCACGCCACGCGCGTGAGCGCCCGCGCGCCTTGGCGCTCGTCGACGGCCGGGCGCGGCTCGACTGGGGACAGACAAAGGCATGGGTGGACGGTGCCGCCGCATGGTTTGTCGAGCAGCGCCTGCCGCGCGGCGCCGCGGTACTCGGCTGGCTGCCGAATTGCGCGGAGCTCTACCTCGTACGGCTCGCCTGCGAGCAAGCCGGGCTCTTCTGGGTGCCGGTTCCCGCCAGCCAGGGCAAGCGTGAGCTCGCCTCGATCATGCAGCGCGTGCGGCCGCACGCCATCTTCGCGATGGGGCGCTTCCGCGAACGCGATTACGCCGCCGAGCTCGAAGAAGGCTTGTCCCGGCTACCCTTCGAGCCGCTGCGCGTCACCGTGCCGGCAGCCGGGTTGCTGCGCCTCGAAGGGGCCGACGCCGACGCGCGCCTGCCGCTCGCCCTCGAGGAGCCGGCGCATGCCCTTCCCACTACCGGCAGCGAAGGCACTCCGAAGCTCGCCGTCTATACGCTCGCGGCCGCCTGCATCCGCGCGCATGCGCAGGCCGAGCTGCTCGAACTATCGCCCGACGACATCGTGCTCACGCTCTCGCCCGGTGTTGGCCCGGCGCGCGCCGCGTGGCTCGCTGCGCCGGTGGCCGGCGCCTGCGTCGCGGCCATGCCGGTGTTCGGCGCAGAGGCGGCGATGGAATTCATTGCGCAACAGCGCGCCACGATCGTGTGCGGCAGCCCGTCGCAGCTCGCCATGCTCGCGTCCAAGCTGGCGCGCGGCGATACCTCGTCGGTGCGCCTCTGGTACACCGCCGGGGCGATCCTCCCGGCCTCGCTTGCCGAAGAGCTCGAAACCCGCACCCACGCGCCGGTGGTCTCGACCTACGGCGGCGCCGATTACGGCGGCTGGGCGGCGCCGGCGCTTCACGACGCGCCGGAAGTGCGCCGTCGCACCGTCGGCAGAGCGCGCGGCGGCACCGAGATGGCAGTCGTCGACGCCGACGGGAACACTCTGCCGCAGGGCGCGGTCGGCGAAGTCATCGGCCGCGGGCCCTGCTGCGTGAGCGGCTATATCGGCGAGCCCGGAAGCGAGCGCTGGCGCGACGGCTGGTTCCATACCGGCGACCTCGGGCGCTTCGATGGCGACGGCAACCTGACGATCGTCGGCCGGCTGAAGGAAGTCATCATCCGCGGCGGCGACAACGTCAGCCCTTCCGAGATCGAAGCGTTGCTGCGCAGCTTTCCCGACATCGCCGAGGTCGCGGTGATCGGCGTGCCCGATCCGGTGCTCGGAGAGCGGGTGTGCGCCTGCGTCGTGCCCTCGGGCGGCCGCGTGCCCGAGCTGGACGCGTTGCGCCTGCGCCTGCGCGAGCATGGCCTCGCGCCGTTCAAGCTTCCGGAGAAGCTGCTGCTGCTCGACGCGCTTCCGCTGGTGGGCGACAAGGTCGACCGCCGCGCGCTGTTCCAGTTCGCCTTTGAGAGGAGATCGTCATGAGGAAGGCATTGAAAGTACTGCTTGCAACCCTGCTTGCAAGCCTCGCATCCGTCGCGCTCGGCCAGAACTGGCCCGCAAGGCCCGTGCATTTCATCGTGCCCTACCCGGCGGGCGGCTATTACGACGTGCTCGCAAGGGTGATCGGCGCGGAGCTGGGCGACACGCTCGGCCGCCCCTTCGTCGTGGAGAACCGCGTCGGCGCGAACGGCATGGTGGGGACCGATTACGTGGCGAAGAGCGCGCCCGACGGCCACACCATCATGATGGGCGGCATCGGGCCGCACGGCATCAATCCGAGCATGTACCCCAACCTGCCGTACAGCCCGACGCGCGACTTCGCGGCAGTGATCCACGTCGCCTCCGCGCCGAACGTGCTCGTGGTGCATCCCTCGGTGGCGGTGCAGAGCCTGAAGGAGCTGATCGCGCTCGCGCAGGCGAAGCCCGGCCAGCTCCCGTTCTCATCCGCCGGCAGCGGCTCGTCGCAGCACCTTTCGGCCGAGATGCTCAAGACGATGGCCGGCATCAAGCTGAATCACGTGCCCTACAAGGGCAGCGCGCCTTCGGTCACTGCGGTGCTCGCGGGCGAAGTGTCCCTGCTGTTCGGTACCATGGCCGATGTCCTCGCCCATGTGCGCGCCGGCAAATTGCGCGCCCTGGCCGTGACGAGCGAGCAGCGCATCCCGTCGCTTCCCGAAGTCCCGACCATGATCGAGGCGGGCTTGCCCGGTTTCGAGGCCACCGCCTGGTTCGGGGTGCTCGCTCCGGCCGCCACCCCGCGCCCGATCGTCGAGCGCCTGAACGCCGAGATCAATCGCATTCTCAAGTCGCCCGAGATCCTGAAGCGCATCTCGCAGCAGGGCTCCGCGCTCATCGTCGGCGGCACGCCCGAGCATTTCGCGGATTTCATCCGCGCCGAGATCGAGAAGTGGGGCAAGGTGGTGCGCGAATCGGGCGCGAAGGCGAACTGACCGGGAAGCGCGCATGAGCGGCTTCCGCGCCTACCGGGTGCACGAGGCCGGGAGCCGCGGCCGGCTTGAGCGGATAAGCCGCGCCGACCTCGACCACGGCAACGTCGTGGTGCGCATCGCGTACGCGGGGCTGAATTACAAGGACGCGCTCACGGCGACCGGCCGTGAGCGCATGGCGCGCAAGTTTCCGCTCGTATGCGGCACCGATCTCTCCGGCGCGGTGGAATCGTCGGAGGATCCGCGCTGGCATCCGGGCGACGAAGTGCTCATCCACAGCTTCGGCCTGGGAGCCGAGCACGACGGCGGTTTCGCCGAGCTCGGCCGCTTTCCGGCCGACTGGACCTTCCCTCTGCCCGCCGGCTTGAGCCTGCTGGAGGCTGCGGCGCTCGGCGTCGCCGGCCACTCGGTGGGCGTGGCCCTCGAGCTGCTCGAGAAAAACGGCCTGCGCCCCGGCGATGGAAAAGTCCTGGTGAACGGGGCCACCGGCGGCGTAGGCAGTATCGCCATCGATGTGCTCTCCAGGCTCGGCTACCACGTCGTCGCGCTGACTGGAAAGGCCGACCGGGCTGGCTATCTGCGCGAGCTCGGCGCGGCCGAAGTTCTCGATCGTGCGAGCATGGAGCTCGGCGCGAGGCCGCTCGAAGAGCAGCTGTGGGCGGCGGCCTTCGACTCGGTGGGCAGCGCGCAGCTCGAATGGCTGCTGCGCACCGCACGGCGCGACGGCCTGATCGCATCGATCGGCAACGCAGGCGGAAACGAGTTCGCCGGCAACGTGCTGCCATTCATCCTGCGCGGCGTGCGGCTGATCGGCGTCAATGTCAACAATCCGGTCGCCATGAAGCTGCGCCTCTGGCAGCGGCTTGCCTCGGATTGGAAGCCGCGCCACTTTGAGCGCTTCGTGCGCCGCATAGGCCTCGACGAGCTGCCGCAAGCCGTCGATGCGCTTATCGCCGGCACGTCCTGGGGCCGGCATGTGGTCGATCTAGGGAGGGGATGAACCGGCGCTACACTCTCGGCCGGTGTCCTGGATCCTCATCCTCGAGCAGTCGCTGAACGGCCTGCAGTTCGGGCTGATGCTGTTCCTGCTTGCCGCGGGCCTCACCCTGGTCTTCGGCATCATGGACATGATCAACCTCGCGCACGGCTCGCTCTACATGCTGGGCGCGTTCCTCGCCTCCACGTTCGTGCAGCTCACGGGCTCGTTCGTCGCGGGCGTGCTGCTCGCGGTGCCGGCCACCGCGGTCCTCGGCATGCTGCTCGAGGTCTCGGTGCTGCGGACCCTGTACGCGCGCGACCACCTCTCGCAAGTGCTGGCGACGTTCGCGCTCATCCTGATCATCAATGAGCTGACGCGGCTGGTGTGGGGCTCGGACGCTTCGCTGCCGATGCCGGCCGCGCTGTCCGGTCCGGTCGAGCTCCTTCCTGGCCTGCGCTATCCCGCCTACCGCCTGGTGATCATCGCTGTCGGCGTCTTGGTTGCCCTGCTTCTCTATTTTCTCGTCACGAAAACCCGCATGGGCATGCTGGTGCGCGCGGGCGCCTCGAACCGCGAGATGGCGCTCGCCATGGGCGTGAACATCAAAGCGCTGTTTACCGTGGTGTTCGGCATCGGCGCGGCGCTGTGCGCGGTCGCCGGGTCGATGCTGGCGCCGCTGTTCGCGGTCCAGGTGGGCATGGGGGAAAATATCCTCATCGTCGCCTTCGTCGTCATCGTGATCGGCGGCATCGGTTCGATCCGCGGCGCCCTGGTGGGCGCGGTGCTCGTGGGCGTCGTCGACACCATCGGCCGCGCGTTCCTCCCGCTTCTTCTCGGCGCGTTCTTCCAGCCGCGCGTGGCGAGCGCCGCCGGCCCGGCCCTCGCCTCGGTGATGATCTACCTCATCATGGCCGTGGTGCTCTACTTCAAGCCCAAGGGGCTGTTCCCCGCTCGCGGATGAAGCGCGCCCTCTTCATCCTGATCGTCGCGCTGCTCTTTCCCCTGGCGATGCAGGCGACCGATCACCTCTTCTACGTCAGCTTCGCGAGCCGGGTCCTGATCTACGCCATCGCCGCGACCAGCCTCAACCTGGTGCTCGGCTACGGCGGCATGATTTCCTTCGGCCACGCGGCGTTCGTCGGCAGCGGCGCCTATGTCGGGAGCATCCTCATCGCCGAAGGCATCACCAGCGCATGGATCGGCTGGCCGGCCGCAGTTGCGGTTTCGGCGCTTCTTGCTTGGATCATCGGCGCGGTCTCCCTGCGCACGCGCGGCGTCTACTTCATCATGATCACGCTCGCCTTCGCGCAGATGATGTTCTACCTCGTGAACTCCATGAAGGCTTACGGCGGCGACGAGGGTCTCACGCTGCCGCGGCGTGCCGAGCTCGGCTTCGGGCTGGACCTCGGCAACGAGGTGGTCTTCTATTACGTCGTCCTCGCCCTCCTTGCCGCCGCGCTGTACGCGCTTCACCGGCTGATGCAGTCCCGCTTCGGGCGCGTCGTCGTGGCGATCCGCGAGAACGAGGCGCGCGTCGAGGCGATCGGCCTTCCGGTATACCGCTACCAGCTCGTGTGCTTCGTCATCGCCGGCGCGGTCGGCGGGCTCGCCGGCGCGCTGCTCGCGAGCCACGGCAAGTACGTGAACCCGAACGTGCTGCATTGGCTGCAGTCCGGCACGCTGATGATCATGGTGATCCTCGGCGGAGTGGGCCGCCTGTGGGGCGGTGCGATTGGCGCCGCTGTGCTGCTCATGCTCGAGCACCTCATCGCCGACTATCCGATTCCCTGGCTCGCGCAGCTCGCCCCGAATTATCAGCAGCACGCGAACCTCGGCGTGGGCATCGTGCTCCTCGTTATCGTGCTCTTCGCGCCGCAGGGCATCGCGGGGCTTCTCGCCTGGAGGCGCGGTGCTCGAGCTTAGAAACCTCTCGAAGCGCTTCGGCGGCGTAGTGGCGACCGACGACGTGTCCCTCGACGTGAAAGCCGGAGAGGTGCATGCGCTCATCGGTCCCAACGGGGCCGGCAAGACCACGCTCATCGGCCAGATCTCCGGCAGCCTGCCGAGCGACAGCGGAACGATTCTTTTCGGCGGCGCCGACGTGACGCGCAGGAAGCAGCACGAGCGCGTAACCGCGGGGCTCGCGCGCAGCTACCAGATCACGAGCATCTTCCGCCGCTTCAGCGTCCTCGACAATCTGGCGCTCGCCGTCCAGGCGCGCAGCGGGACGAGCTTCTCCTTCTGGCATCCGGTCGCAAGGGAAGCCGCGCTCTTCGATGAAGCGCGCGCCCTCGCCGAGGAAATCGGCCTGGAAAAGAGAATCGGGACCATGGCTGGAAATCTGGCGCACGGCGAGCAGCGGGCGCTGGAAGTCGGTCTCGCGCTCGCGACGCGTCCCAAGCTCGTGCTCCTCGACGAGCCGATGGCGGGAATGGGGCCGGAGGAGTCGCGGCGCATGATCGAGCTCGTCGCGCGGGTGCGCACGCGTGCCGCGGTGCTGCTCGTCGAGCACGACATGGACGCGGTGTTCCGCCTCGCCGACCGCATCACGGTGCTCCTCAACGGGCGGGTCCTCGCGAGCGGCGCGCCGGAAGCGATCCGCGCGGACACGCAGGTAAGGCGAGCCTACCTGGGAGACGACCTTGCTGCTTGAGGTCCGGGACCTCGAAACGGCCTACGGCACGAGCCAGGTGCTGTTCGGCGTTTCGCTTTCCATCCATGAGGGCGAGGCGGTGACGCTGCTGGGCCGCAACGGCATGGGCAAGACCACCACCGTGCGCTCGATCATGGGGCTTACCCGCCCGCGCGCCGGCGCGATCACCTTCCGCGGACGGCGCATCGAGCGCGCGAGCCCCGACCGCATCGCGCGCAGCGGCATCGCGCTCGTGCCCGAGGGACGCCAGATCTTTCCCAACCTGTCGGTGCGCGAGAACCTCGTCGCGTTCGCCGAGAACCGCTCCGGGCGCGCCGACCCGTGGTCGCCGGAGAAAGTGCTGGAGTTCTTCCCGCGCCTTGCGGAGCGCGCCGAGAACATGGGCAACCAGCTCTCCGGGGGCGAGCAGCAGATGCTGGCGATCGGCCGGGCGCTGGTGACCAACCCCTACCTCCTCATCCTCGACGAGGCGACCGAGGGCCTCGCGCCGCTGCTGCGCGAGGAAATCTGGAAGTGCCTGGCGCGCCTGCGCGCCGGCGGCCAGACCATCCTGGTGATCGACAAATACATCGAGCGACTGGTCGAGCTCGCCGATCGCCACACCATCATCGAGCGCGGCCGCGTCGCCTGGCAGGGCTCCTCGGCCCAGCTCGATGCCGACCGGAGTCTTTGGCACCGATATTTGGGTGTTTAGCTAGATCAGCTTGGCAAATACGCCGCCGCGCGAAATCGTAAAGAGAAGCGGCCCAGGCCTGCCTGCAACGCGACGCACCATGCCCGGGAGGCATCGAACAAGCAACTCGCCGAGCTCTTCGCCGCTCATGTCCTTGCCCGTCGCAACGAACCCACGAAGCTTGGCCGCCTCATACGCCGCTCGCTCCATTGGATTGCGTCGAATGTTCTGGTCCTTGGTAATCAGAACCCAGTTTCGCCGAGCTACTTCTGGAATCCATTCGACGTCCGGCACGTTGCCCGCAAAATAGTCGAGGTGCACTTCTACTTTCGCGCCCGCCGCGCGAAGAGCCTCCGCGACCTGATACCGGCCAATTTGATGATCGAGAAAAAAGGTGAGCGATGCGAGGCGCGCCGCGCTACGCGGCACGGCGTTCGCACCGGATGGCATTCTGAATTGCCTCCGGCGGGGCCGAATACTCTCGTGCAAGAACGTCTATGTCTTCGCCAGCGTCAAATCGCTCAGCGAGAATTGCCGTGCGCACACCAAAGCGATCGAGCACCGGCCGGCCAAACGACAGTTTTGGATCGATAACCACATCCGCGCTTCCCGCCTTGCCAGCCCCAGCGGGAAAAAGCACTATCTTTTCGGGAATGCCTCTCGGGTCACGTTGCACGCGTTGTAGCCGATCGCGAATGACCTCCCGCATCTGGATTTGCCCTTCCTGCGTAGCTCCGATCAGTGAACCCATCTTTTCAACGAAAAGATCGATGCCATCGGTCTCGAATTGCTCGTCCGCCAGTGGCCGTTTCGTAGCAAACGTCCGGCGCAGATAATCTACGGCTTTTCGTACCTTTGGCAGAGGAATCTCGTGCTCGCGCCGGATACCCGCAAGTACGAACGCCTCGACAAGATTGATGAACGAGAGCTGCCGCTGCTTGCGGTTTGCTATCTCTATAACAGGCTTGAAGAACTTGGGCTCATTGCCAACCTGGTATCGCTGGCCAAGCAGCCAGGCGCGCAGCGTCGACACCGGTAGCCGGAGATAGCCGGCCGCCTCGGCAATCCCATACGCCGGCAATTCTCGTAAGTCTCGCTCGTTGAAGAGGCCTCGCGGCATAACGAATTCTTCGGGGCGCTACATTACCGGAAATTGAACCGGGCTGTCAGCATTTCTTGGCCTAGGATTACTGGAACGACGAGACAGACCTAACATGGACTTCCGCTGGCCAAAATCACGCCGGGTGCAACGCAGCCAGCGCGAGAAAAAAACGCGGCGCGCGCGAGTTCGAGGCCAATATCAAGGTGCCGCGCTTCGTCGACAAGAGGATTGAATGCAATTCGGGATATTCGACTGGGTCGAAGCCTCGCAGCGTCCGCCGCGCGAGGTGTACGAGCACAAGCTGACGCTCGCCGCGGCCGCGGAGCGCGCCGGCTTCCATGGCTTTTTCATGGCCGAGCACCAGGGCACGCCGCTGTCGGTGGACGGCTCTCCCGGGGTCCTGCTGTCGGCGATGTTCCAGCGCACCCGGCGCCTGCGCGCCGGGGCGCTCACCTTCTGCCTGCCCTGGTACAACCCCTACCGCTTCTACAACGAGGTGTGCATGCTCGACCAGCTCTCGGGCGGGCGCCTCGAGCTCGGCGTCGGGCGCGGCGTCTCGCCCATCGAGTCGCGGATCTTCGGTTTGCAGAGCATCGAGGAGTCGCGCGAGAAGTATCGGGAGACCCTGGATATTTTTTTCAAGGCCTGCGAAAGCCAATCGCTCAACTACAACGGCAAGCATTACAGCTACCGCGACGCCGAGCTGCACATAAAACCGGTGCAGCGGCCGTACCCGCCGCTATGGTTCCCGAGCAGCAACCGCGAATCGATCGATTTCACCGCGCGCCACGGCTATCACACGGCGTTCCTCGGAAAGCTCGCCGACTGCAAACCGCTCTTCGACCAGTACCGCGAGCTCTGGGAACGGCACAAGAACGACCCGGGCCGGCACAACGCGCATGTCGCGTCGCCCTTCCTCGCGAAGACGCAGCACCTGGTGATCGCCGAAAGCGATGCCGAGGCCGAGACGCTCGGCCTCGCGGCGCATGGCGCCTGGAACGCGCGCATCAACCATCTGACGCGCAAGCTGGGGCGTCCCCCGGTGCACAACACCGAGCCTTATTCGCCCGACTCGGCGCATCCCCTGATCGCCGGCTCGCCCGGCAGCGTAGCCGACAAGCTCGCCCGGCTGATACGCACGACCGGCATCAACTACCTGCTGTGCGTCTTCTCCTTCGGCGACCTCGCGCAACAGCACGCAATTCGCTCGCTGGAGCTGTTTGCTTCTGAAGTGAGGCCGAAGCTCACAGCTTGAAGATGCGCATCGCGTTGCCGCCGCGCACCGCCTCGCGCTGCGCCGGCGGCAGCGCGTCGACGCGCGCGAGGCAGCCTTTCATGTCGCCGATATTGTGCGGATAGTCCGAGCCGTAGAGCAGCTTGTCCGGGCCGCCCACTCTGAGCGCCAGCTCGAGCGACTCCTGCTGGAACACGACCGAGTCGTAAAAAATCTTCCTCAGATAAGTGCTCGGCCGTTCGCTGATCTTTTCCCGGCAGGCCGGCATGTGGTCGAAGCAGATGTCCAGCCTCCCGGCGATGTAGGGCAGCGCCCCGCCGCCGTGCGCGGCGATGAGCTTGAGGTCCGGATAGCGGTCGAGAAAGCCGTCGAAGATCATGCGGCTCACCGCGAGCGAGGTGTCGAACATGAAGCCGACCGAGGCGATGAGGTTGTACTTCATGACGTCGAGATGCTTGGTGGCGGGCGGCGCAGTGGGATGGATGAGCACCGGCAACCCGCGGCGGTCGATCTCCTTCCACACCGGCGCGAAGCGCCGGTCGGTGAGCGAAACGCCGTCCACGTTGGCGAGCTGCATCACGCCGACCGCGCCCAGCTCGTCGCAGGCGCGCTTGAGCTCGGCCACCGCGAGCTTGGCGTGCTGCCACGGGAGCGAGCACATGAAGCGGATGCGCTCGGGAAACTTGCGTTGCTGCGCCGCCATATCATTGTTTATTAATTTGGATGCCTCCAAGCTCTGGCGCGGCGACCCCCAGAAAACATTCGGGCTGGTGAGCGTGACGATCGCGATATCGACGCCCGCCTGGTCCATCGCCTTGATGCGCAGCTCGTAGTCGAACATGCCGGGCATCAGCGTCATGAACGGCGCGCCGTCCTTGACGATGCCGGTCTGCCCGCCGAGCACCTTCTTGAGCTTGTAGCCGCCGCCGTGCTTCTTGAGCAAGGCGAGGTAGGCGTCGTTCAGCATATGCGTGTGAACGTCGATGACTTTCAACGGATTCCTTTCGTGTCGGCCTTCCCGGGAAGGCGGTAGGGTAAAGCAAGCGCGCTGCGGTTAGAATCCCCGAATCTTCTGAGGAGGAGATCATGCTGCAGGAACGCATCCCCGATCTTTCCAAATATGTGGAAGCGGATCGCGTGCGCCGCGAGGTGTACACCGATCCGGGGATCTTCGAGCTCGAGATGCAGCGCATCCACGAGCGCGTGTGGATCTATTGCGGACACGACAGCCAGGTGCCGAAGACGGGCGACTACTACACCCTGCAGATCGGCCGCCAGCCGATGGTCATGGTGCGCGGCAACGACGGAAGCGTGAACGTGCTCTACAACCGCTGCCCGCACCGCGGCAACCTGATGGTCGGCGACCGCTACGGCAACGCGGGCGAGTTCTTCCGTTGCTCGTACCACGCGTGGACCTTCCAGCACGACGGCCGGCTGCGCAGCATCCCGATGATGGAATCGGGCTACGCCGGCACGCCCTACGGCAAGGAGCATCCCGACTGCAGCATGAAGCGCGCTGCGCGCGTCGAGAACTACCGCGGCTTCGTGTTCGCCAGCCTTGCCAAGGACGGCCCCACGCTGAAGGAATTCCTCGGCGAGTCGAGGGTCGCGTTCGACGACATGTGCGACCGCGCTCCGCAAGGCGAGGTCGAGATCGTGCCCAACTGCTTCCGCGTCATCCAGAAATCCAACTGGAAGATCTTCCTGGAGAACCAGCTCGACGCGCTGCATCCCTCGGTGACGCACCAGTCGACCGGCCGCGCCGCGCACGAAGTGGAGAAGGAGATCGAGAGGAAGACCGGCCAGGCGCCGCTCTCCTACCACATGCTCTCGGCGTTCGCGACGGTGACCATCGACAAGTGGGACAACTTCCAGACCCTCAACTACCCGCACGGGCACTGCATCCTCACCGGTTACATGGGACTGCGGCCGAGGGATCCGGACACGCTCGCTTACGAAGAAACCCTGACAAAGGCCTACGGCAAGGAGCGCATGGAGCAGATCCTCGGGGTGAACATTCACCACGTGCTGATCTATCCCGGCCTGTCCGTGCAATCGCCGCTCCAGCAGCTGCGCGCGGTGCGCCCGCTCGGCGTGGACCGCACGCTCACCGAGATCTGGCACTTCCGCCTCAAGGGCGCGCCCGAGCCGATCTACCGCCGCTCGCTCGCCTACTACAACCTGGTGAACTCGCCTGCGACGCTGGTGAACGCCGACGACCTGGAGAATTTCTGGAAATGCCACCAGGGCCTCTCCTCAGAAGGCGGCGACTGGGTGAGCTTCGCGCGCCACTACGGGCGCGACCTCGAGAAGAACGGCGTGGTGGAGACCGCGCCGAACTGCGGCACCTCCGAGGCCCCGATGCGCAACCAGATGAAGGCCTGGGCGCGATACATGGGGAATGGCAAGTGAACAGCCCCGAGCTGCAGCACGCCGTCGAGCAGTTCCTTTACCAGCAGGCCGAGCTGCTCGATACCAAGCAGTGGCAGGCGTGGATCGACCTTTTCGCCGACGACGGCGTCTACTGGATGCCCGCCGACCCGGCGCACAAGCACTGGGATGGCGTGCCTTCGATTTTCGCCGAGGACAAGAACCTGATGAACGTGCGGATGAAGCGCGTGCTGCATCCGGACGCCTGGTCCCAGCGCCCGCTGTGGGGCACGAACCACGTCGTCTCCAACGTGGTGATCGAGAAGGCGAGCGCGAACGGCGACGTACAGGTCCGCTCGCGCTTCCACATGATGGAGCTGCGGCGCGACGAGGTGCGCCACTTCGCGGGCGCGTACCGCCATGACCTGACAAAAGTGCCGTACGGCTACCGCATCAAGCTGCAGCGCGTCGACATGACCAACGCGCAAGCCGCGTACGACTACGTCCTGCAGGTGTGGGTCTAGGCACCACGCTGGTACTCACGACGCGCGAGGCTGCCGGCCTCGTTTCGATGGCCGAGGCGATCGAGCTGGTCGAAGCGTCGTACCGGGACCTGGGCGCAGGCGCGGCGCAGGTGCTGCCGCGGCGGCGCATCCACACGCCTTTGCGCCGGGAGGGCGAGCCGCGCTGGTCGATGCTGAACGTCATCGCCGGCACGGTTCCCTGCCATGGCGTCGTCGCGGTGCGGCTCGACGTCGCGCACATGGCCAAGCCGCTAAGCGACGGGCGCGAGCGGCTGGAATTCCGCGGCGACTTCTCGGGCTTCGTGCTCGTCTGGGACGTGGACTCGAACGAGCTTCTCGGCATCGTGCACGACCACGCGGTATCGGCGCTGCGGGTGGGCGCGACCACCGCGGTCGCCGCCAAGTACCTCGCCCGCGACGATGCCGAGGTGCTGGGCGTCCTCGGCTCGGGCAAGCAGGCGGCGGCGCAGGTGGAAGCGCTGGTCACAGTGCGCCCCAGCCTCAGGAAGCTACGGGTCCATTCGCCTTCGCCGGAGCACCGGCGTGCCTTCGCCGAAACGATGACGCAGCGCTTCGGTCTTCAGGCCACCGCGGTGGATACGGCAGAAGAAGCGATCCGCGGCGCGGATGTCGCCCTGGCCGCCACCAACGCGACCGACACCATCCTTTTCGGCAAGTGGCTCGCGCCCGGCGCGCATGTCGTGGGCATGAAGTCCTCGACTAGGTTCTACCCGCAGCGCGAGCTCGACGACGAATGCGCCCGCATCGCCGACCGGATCGTGGTCAACCTGAAGGCGCAGCTCGAGATCGACGACCAGGCGGAGCTCATGGAGCCGCTGCGCAAGGGCATGATCGCCTGGGAGGCGATCCACGAGGTCGCGGACCTGTGCAGCGGCCGCGTGCCCGGCCGTACGGGTGCGCGGCAGATCACGTATCACAACAACAACGGCGGCATGGGCAACCAGTTCGCCGCCGTGTGCAAGCGCACGCTCGACGTCGCGCGCGAAAGGAAGCTCGGCACGGAGCTGCCGATGGACCTCTTCATGACGCGGCGCCATGGCGACGCTTCTGCACCTTGATGAATTTCTTCGTTAAGGGCGCGTGGCTGGCCGCGCTGCTGGTCGCCTGGCAGCTGCTGTGGATGGGGGGGCTGCCCTCCTACGTCCTGAGCCCGCTGCAGATCGCGACGGATTTCTTCACCGCGCTCGGCTCGCAGGAGCTCTATGTCCACGCCGGCACGAGCCTGCTGCGCGCGCTGCCCGGCTTCGCGATCGGCTCGGCGCTCGGCGTGGCGCTGGGGCTCGCCGCCGGCGTCTCGCGCGGCTTCGACGAGACCCTCAGCCCGGTGATCTTCCTCACCTACCCGGTGCCGAAGATCGTCATGCTGCCGCTCTTCATGCTGTGGTTCGGCATCGGCGACGTGTCGAAGATCCTGATCATCGCCCTCGCCTGCTTCTACCCGACGTTCATCAACGCCTACTACGGCGCGAGGGTGACGCCCACGATCCTCGTCTGGTCCGCGCTCAACATGGGCGCCGGCCGCTGGCGCATTTTCCGCGGCGTCGTGGTGCCGAGCGCGCTGCCGCTGATCTTCGCCGGCCTGCGGGTGTCGCTGGCGCTCTCCTTCATAGTGATGTTCGCCACCGAGATGATCAATTCGCGCTCGGGCCTCGGCCACCTGATCCAGGTCGCCGAAAGCAGCCTGCGGTTCGACCTGATGTACGTCTCGCTCGTCACCATCGCGATCCTCGGCTACGCGGGCGACCGGCTGCTGCGCGCAGCGCGCCATCGCGTGCTGCGCTGGCAGGAGGTCGCCGAATGAGGCTCCTGCGGCCGATGCTGCTCATCGCCTGCGTGCTCGCCGCGTGGGAGCTCGCCGCGCGCAGCGGGCTGTGGAACCCGCTGCTGTTTCCCTCGCTCGTGAAGATCGCGTACGAGCTCGGCCTGTTCCTGATCCAGCCCGCGCGGCTGATGGAGGCCTGGGTCTCGCTCTATCGCGCGCTCGGCGGGTTCGCGCTCGCCGCGCTCGCCGGGGTGCTCCTCGGCATGCTGATGGGGCGCTCTGCGCGGGTCGCCGAGCTCCTCGATCCGCTCTTCTCGGGAACCTACGCCGTGCCGAAGCTCGCCCTGTTCCCGATCTTCATCTTCGTCTTCGGCATCGGCAGCCTGTCCAAGGTCGCGCTCATCTTCCTCGAGTGCCTGTACCCGATCGTCATCGTCACCTATCACGGCGCCCGGGACGTCAACCGCGTGTTTTTGTGGTCGGCGCAGAACATGGGCGCCTCGCGCGCGCAGATCCTGCGCCGGGTGGTCTTGCCGGCGACCGTGCCGTTCATCTTCGCCGGCTACCGCGTCGCCCTGCCGGTCGCGATGATCGTGGTGGTCATCACCGAAATGATCAGCTCCGCGGACGGCCTCGGCTATCTCGTCATCTATTCGCTGTCCTCGCTCAAGACCGACCGCATGCTCGCCGTGGTGATCGTCATCTCGCTCCTCGGCCTGGCGCTCGACCGGGCGCTCGTATTCCTGCGCAACCGGTTGGTATACTGGGACAGGCTCGATACTTACTACGTCTGAGGAGGGCGTCGTGAAAAGATCCGCTTGCCTGCTGCTCGCCTGTATTTCCATCGCCTTGCAGATCAGTGCCCATGCCGCCGAGCCGCCGCTCATCCGCCTCGGTCGCGGCTTCGCCGCCGAAGAGCAGGTCTGGCTGATGAGCGCGCGCCCCGACCTCACGCCGAACCAGGGCAAGCGCTATCAACTCAAGCAGATCCTGTTCCAGGCGAACCCTCAGCGCTTCCAGGCTTACCTCGCGGGCGAGATCGACGCGGGCACCGCGCCGGGACTGTCGGTGATCTTCGCCAGCGAGCAGGGGCTCGACATCAAGGTGGTGGCGAGCGTCTGCATGGAGGCCGCGGGCAAGGAGTGGTTCAGCACCACCTACATGACCAAGGACGACGGGCCGATACGCTCGGTAAGGGACCTCAAGGGCGGAACGGTCGGCGTGGTCGGTATCAAGACCGCGACCGACCTGTGGGCGCGCGCCGGCCTTCTCAACGCCGGGCTGCAGCCCGACAAGGACACCAAGGTGGTGCCGCTCGGCTTCCCCGCGATGGGCGATGCGGTGCGCACCGGCAAGGTGAGCGCCGGAACCTTCGTCGAGCCCTTCTATTCCGCCGAAGCGGCCAAGGGCGGGCTGAGGAAGCTCTTCACCGCGGTCGAGGCGGTGGGCTACGACCACGAGCTGCTCGACCTGTGGTTCGGCCAGAAATTCCTCAAGGCGAACCCCGAGGCGGTGCGCGCGTTCCTCGCCGACTATGTGGCGGTGACGAAGTACTACCTCGCCAACACCGCCCAGGCGAAGCGCGACCTGCACAAGGCCGGCTTCGTGCGCACGCCGCTCGAGATCTACCTGAAGAACGCCGACTGGAAGCGCGACCCGAACGCGCGCGTCAACGTGGACAGCCTGAAGAAGCTGTCGACCTTCATGCGCGAAAAGCTGCAGTGGCTCGAAAAACCGGTGAACGTGGACGCTCTGGTGGACCAGAGCTACTTGCCGCGATAGGCGGATTCGCTGCGAATCAGGTCCCAGATGTAGTTGCGGTACTCGTGGCACTGGGCTGACTTCTTGATGTCGAGGTCGCGCGGCCGCGGCAGCGCGATCTCGACCTCCTCCTTTACGCGCGCCGGGCGCGCGGTGAGCACCACCACGCGATCGCCGAGGTAGACCGCCTCCTCGATGTCGTGGGTGACGAAGACGACGGTCTTGCCGGTCTGGTCCCACAAACGGGTCAACTCGGCTTGCATCAGCTCGCGCGTCTGCGCGTCGAGCGCGCCGAACGGCTCGTCCATCAGCAGCACCTTGGGATCGAAGGCGAGCACGCGGGCGAGCGCCACGCGCTGCTTCATTCCGCCGGAGAGCTCGGCCGGGAAGTGGTTGCGGAAGTCCCAGAGCCCCATCATTTCCAGGTATTTCTTTACCACCGCCTCGATCTCGGCGCGTGGCATGCCTTGAGCCTCCAGGCCCCAAGCCACGTTGCCGGCGACCGTTTTCCACGGGAAGAGCGCGAATTCCTGGAACATCATGCCGCGGTCGGGGCCCGGCCCGCTGACGCGGTTGCCGTAGACGGCGATGCTGCCGCCGTCGGCCGGAATGAACCCGCCCATCATGTGCAGCAGCGTGGTCTTGCCGCAGCCGCTCGGGCCGATGACCGTGATGAACTCGCCCTCGCGCACCGTGAGGCGATCGACGTTGACGACTTCGAGCCGCTTGTCGTTCCTCGCGTAGACCTTCGTGAGCCCGGACGCTTCGAGCGCGACCGGCCTCACTTCGTCTCCGGGGCGACCGGCCAGCCGTGCGCGGAAAGATCGAATTTCACGCCGGCGAGGGTGTACTTCTTCTCGAAGAAAATCCGGCCATCGAGCTTCGAGAGGTCGACTTTCGGCGGCGGCTGCGGCGCGGCGCCCGCCTGCCGGGCGCGCGTCTCGGCGCCGTCGAGGTCGTCGACCTGGAAGCCGAAATGATCGAGGCCGTAGCCCTCGGGATAGGGATCGGGGTTTTCCCTGGTGCGCTTCCAGCAGACGATCGCGAGGTTGATGTAGCCGTCGGTGAGGTATACCTCGCGCGCGAGCTCGCTGTCGCCGCGGCCGATCTCCTCCAGGCCGAAGGCTTTCTTGAAGAGCTCGGCGGTGACGAACGGATCTTCGGCGGTTATCGCGATATGCCGGATCTTGCCCATGGCTTCCTCCTCGGTTCGGCTCAGTTTGGATAGGCGAGCAGCCGCTCGAGCTCGGTGAGCGTCTTGTCGACGTCGCGCCCGGCCCGTTCGATGCGGCGGTTTCTCAGCCAGCAGGCGAGCAGGCCCGATCGCTGCCCGTCCTCGCCGACGTCGCGCGAAACCCGCATCACGGTCTCCACCCGCGGCCTGCGGCGCTTCGCGTAGCTTTCGAAAGCCTGCTCCACGGTCACTGCGCTCGCCAGCGCCTCGGCGAGCGCGGCCGCGTCCTCCATCGCCATGCCCGCGCCCTGGCCGATGTTCGGCGTCATGGCGTGTACCGCGTCGCCGAGCAGCGCAGTCCGGCCCTGCACCCAGCGCTCCAGCCTCAGCTCCTCGATGGCAGTCAGGATCACACCTTCCATGGAGGCAAGCTGCGAGAAAACGGCGCCGACGCGCGGGTCGGTGAACTCGTCGAACAGCACGCGGAAATCGGCGACGCTGTCGAGGCGCGGAGGGCTCGCGTGCGGCGAATTGAACGTGGTCCAGACATAGAGCCGCTTCTCCGAGATGGGTACCAGCCCGATGCGCCGGCCGTGGCCGAGAAACTCCGTGAAATGCGCGACTCCCGTATTTTCCACGACGAATCGGTGCGAACGATAGCCCATGTACTGCGGCGCAAACTCGCCGAACACGCGCCCGCGGACAAGCGAATGAATGCCGTCGGCGCCGACCAGCGCATCGGCCTCGAACCTCTCGCCGCGCGCCGTACCCACTCGCACGCCATCGGCGGCGAGCTCGATGCCGGTGACGGCGACGCCAAAGTGCACCGACTGCGCCGGGATGCTGCGCAGGAGCACGTCCAACAGATGCGCCCGGTGCACGAGCGCGCCGCGTGCGAGCTTCCCGGCGTCGTACAGGGGCCGGTAGTCCCGCATGGCGAGCATGCGGCCGCGCGCGTCGCAGGTCTCGCGGAATAGATAGGGCCAGGAATCGGCGCGCACTGCGTCGGCCAGGCCGTTTCGCTCGAGCACGCGCATCGCATTGGGATTCATGATGATCCCGGCGCCGACGGGATCGAGCTGCGGCGCCTTCTCCAGGACGGTCGCGCGCAGGCCGCGCAACGAAAGCTCGCGGGCGAGGGAAAGGCCGCCTATGCCCCCGCCGACGACCAGGACATCAGCCATCGAGCATGCGGCAGAAGTAGTCCCAGGAGTGCTCGATATGCGCCGGCGTCATGATCTGCGCGTGCCGCTTGCCGCGCACCGCGCTTCCGAGCGGATTCACCTGCAGTCCCGCCGCCTTGCCCAGCAGATGCGCCTTGCACGCCTTCTCGAGAAACACGCCCACGCAGGTGGCGTGCTCTATCGAGGTGCCGCAGAACGTAACCGGCAGGTCGACGAAATAGTCCGCGTCCAGCGTATAGGGCTGCAACGCCTCGCTCGCGCCGGAAAGCACCGAGGCATGGAGCGCATGCGTATGCGCGACCACCTGCACGTCCCGGCGCCGCTTGAGGATTTCCGAATGGATCGGCCATTCGGAATGGCGGCCGCCCGCGCCGGCGAGCTTCTCGCCGTCGAAGCTGACGAGCACGAAGTCCTCCGGCCCGCGGATCTCGCCCAGTCCCGCGCGGTTTCGCTTCAGCCAGAAGCCGCGCCCGTCGGGGTCGCGCAGCGAAACATGGCCGAGCGACAGGTCGCCGTGGCCGTGCATTTCAAGGATGCGGCAGGCTTTCGCCAGCCGCTCAAGCGCGTTCGTGTCCTGCATTGCAGTGGTAGATTATCAAGGAGACCCATGGCGGCGAACGAGCAACTCGCAATGCTGGTCCAGGCCGACCGGGTGCACCGCGCGGTGTACGCGGACGCGGCGATCTTCGACCTCGAGATGGAGCGGCTGTTCGGCCGCGCCTGGCTGGTGCTCGGGCACGTGAGCCAGGTAGGCCGCCCCGGCGACTATTTCACCACGCGCATGGGGCGCGAGCCGGTCATCGTCGTGAGAAAAGACGGCGGCGAAATCGGCGTGCTGGTGAACCGCTGCGCGCACCGCGGCGCGATGGTATGCGCCGAGGGACGCGGGCACCTCGAGCGCTTCGTCTGCCCGTATCACGGGTGGAGCTATGACCGCGGCGGCGCGTTGCGCGCGGTGCCCGTGCCGGGCGGGTACCGAAAAGAAAATCTGCTCGGGCTCGGATTGGCGGCCGTGCCGCGCATGGCGGTCTATCGCGGATTCATCTTCGCCTCGCTCGCGGCGAGCGGGCCCGGCCTCGAGGAATTCCTCGGTCCGGCGAAAAGCTCGTTCGACGATTTCGTGGACCGCGCGCCCGGCGGCGAGCTCGAGGTGGCCGGCGGCGTCTTCAAGCACGCCTACAACGGCAACTGGAAGCTCATGCTCGAGAACCATCTCGACGGCGTGCATCCCGCGTACGTGCACGCCTCGTCGATCGCCGCCGCGCGCGGCGCCCCCGAGCCGGGCGCGCCGGGCAGCGAGCATTACTTCGACATCGCGGTGCGCCAGATGCGCCAGAACGGCGCGCCGGAAGCGCTGTGGGAGTCGATCGGGCTCTGGACCACGCCGCGCGGGCATGGCTGGCTCGGCGACTACCACACCGACAAGCGCCTCACCGGCGGCGACGAGCATCCGGTGTTCAAGGAGTACAAGAAGAAGCTCGTCCAAGCGGCCGGGGAAGCCGAGGCCGAACGCGTTCTGGGCGTGACGCGCTGGAACACCATCATCTACCCGAACTGCTCGTTCATGAGCCAGTTCCGCCAGCTGCGCATCATCCAGCCGCTCGCCGTCGACCGCTCGGTCGTCCACACCTACTCCTTCCGCATGAAGGACGCGCCCGCGCAGATGTTCCGCGACACGGTCGCCTTCGCCAATGTGGTGAACGGCACCGGCTCCTGGGTGCTCACCGACGACCTCGAGGTGTACGAGCGGGTGCAGCGCGGGCTTGCTTGCGCCGCCGCCGAATGGGTGTACCTCGGCCGCGGGCACGGCGGCGACGTCGACGAGGCGGACGGCGTTCGGCGGGGGGCGAGCGGCACCAGCGAAGTGTTCATCCGCGCGCAATTGAATGCCTGGCTCGACTACATGACGAAGCAATGAACGTCGAGCAGTTCCTGTACCACGAGGCGCGGCTCCTCGACACGCAGCAGCTAGAGGCCTGGCTGGAGCTTTTTACCGACGACGCGGTTTACTGGGTTCCCTTGGAAGCAAACCAGCGAGATGGCCATCACACGAGCTCCATTATTCACGACGATCGCACGCTCCTCGGCCTGCGCATCCAGCAGGCGCGCCACCCCCGGGCGCATGCCCGGTTGCCGCTCGCGCGCACCGTGCACCAGGTGGGCAATGTCATGCTTCTCTCGGAAGAAGACTCCGAATTGAGGGTCGCATCGACGCTGCAGCTCGTCGAGTGGCGCCAGGACAAGCAGCGCGTCTGGGGCGCGCTCGTCGAGCATCGCCTGCGGCCTGCGGGCGGCAGCTTCAAGATCGCGCACAAGCGCGTCGACCTGGTGAATTCCGAGGGCGAGCTGGACGGCATCGCGATCCTGTTTTGACGAAGGTCTTCCGCGATTACGACCAGAAGGCGCTCGACGACCAGTACGAGCAGCGCGTCTGGGTGCCGCACGCCGAGGACATCATTCGCCGCTATGGTGAGCTCAGCGACGCGGTCCGGTCACGGATCGGAGAGCCCGTCTCCGAGCGCTACGGGCCGACGCCGATCGAGACGCTCGACATCTACGGCGAGGGCCGGAAAGCCTTCGTCTTCGTGCATGGCGGCGCCTGGAAACGGCAATCGAAGCGCGAGAACGCCTTTGCCGCAGGGATGGTCGTGGACGCCGGCGCCGCGTATGTGGCGCTCGATTTCGCGCTGCTGCCCACAGCGACGCTGCCCGAGATGGTCGCCCAGGTGTGCCGCGGCATCGAGTGGGTCCACGCCAATCTGTCGAAGGAGATCGTGCTCTGCGGCCACTCCTCAGGAGGCCATTTGGCCGCCTGCGCTCTTACCAGGCTGAATTTCATTAGATCGGGTTTGGTGGTTTCCGGGATCTACGACCTCCTTCCTGTGCGGCTTAGCGCGCGCAACGACTACGTCCGGATCGACGAGCGGCTCGAGCACGAGTACAGCCCGATACGCCACATCGACAAGATCCGCTGCCCGGTCACGGTGGGTTGGGCGGAGAAGGAAGCCGCCGAGTTCTACCGCCAGTCGAGCGAGTTCGCGAAAAAGCTCGGGGCGCCGGCCCTCATCGGCAAGGACATGAACCACTTCGAGATCGCGCTGACCCTCGCCGACCCCCATGCGCCGCTGGGGCGCGCGGCGCTCGAAATGCTGCGCTAGCGGTCGCTCGGGCGCACCCGCACCGCGAGGCGCGGGTCCGGCACCGGGCGCTGCTGCGCGGCTGCCGAAGCTGCAATAAAAGTCAGAAGCAGCGGCAGGCGGCGTTTCACGGTTGTTTGAGTGCCGAACCTTATAATTTGCTCCGATGAGCGCGCCGCGCAACAACAAGCCCGTAATCGTCGCCGGCGGCGGAATCGGCGGCCTCGCCGCGGCGCTCGGGCTGGCGCGCAAGGGCTTTCGCGCAGTAGTGCTGGAGCAGGCGCCCGAGTTCGGCGAGATCGGCGCCGGCATCCAGCTCGCGCCGAACGCCTGGCACGCCATCGATGCGCTCGGCGTCGGCGCGCTGGTGAAGAGGGAGGCGGTGTTCATCGAGCACGTGCTCATGATGGACGGCGTCACCGGCGAAACCGTGATCGACATCCCGCTCGACAAGCGCTTCGCGAGGCGCTTCGGCAACCCGTACGCGGTGACGCATCGCGCCGACATCCACGGCTCGCTCCTGGACGGCTGCAAGAGCACCGGGCTCATCGAGCTGCGCGCCAACAGCCGCGTCACGGGCTTCGAAGTACAAGGCAATCAAGTCCTGGTCAGGACAGCCAATGGCGCCGCCTTCGAAGGCGCGGCGCTGATCGGCGCCGACGGCGGACGCTCCGTCATCCGACAGCGCATCGTCGGCGACGGCGATCCGCCCGAGTCGGGGCACATGTGCTACCGCGCCGTGCTCAAGATCGACGAAATGCCGAAGGACCTGCGCTGGGCGGCGGCGACGCTGTGGGCCGGGCACAACACGCACATCGTCCACTACCCGCTGCGCGGCTGGAAGCTCTTCAATCTCGTCGCGACCGTGGTGCGGCCGCAGGCGGGGACCGGCCACAACGAGGATGCGCCCCCGGAGGAGGTTCTGCCGCTGTTCGCGCACAACTGCGAAAAGCCGATGAGCATCCTGCGCGTGCCGAAGAATTTCAAGCGCTGGATGCTGCGTTTCCGCGAGCCGGTGCCGAACTGGACCGACGGGCCGGTCGCGCTGCTCGGCGACGCCGCGCACCTCATGCTGCAGTACCTGGCGCAGGGCGCGGCAACGGCGCTCGAAGACGCGGTGTGCCTCGCGGCGTGCGCCGACGAAACGGACGGCGATTTCACCGCGGCCTTCGAGGCGTACCAGGCGAAGAGGCTGGTACGCGCCTCGCGCGTGCAGATCTTCGCCGGCCTGCTCGGCATGGTGTTCCACGCCGCCGACGGCGTGCCGCGCCTGGTGCGCAACAGCCTCTACCAGGGGCGCTCGCCCGAGCGCTACTACGACGCGCTCGAGTGGCTCTTCACCCCCCCGGATTACGTCAGGAATTTCCGGAAAAAACCAGCTCCGGGCCGATCTCCGCGACCGAGCGCACCCCGCAAAGCCGCATCGAGCGCTCGAACTCGGCGCACAGGATCTCCAGCGCGCGCCGCGCGCCCGCCTCGCCGCCCGCCATCGCGCCGTAAAGGGTAGCGCGGCCGGTCAGCACGCCGTGCGCGCCCAGCGCGCAGGCCTTGAGGATGTCGACGCCACGCCGTACGCCGCCGTCGAGGAGCACGGTCATCTTTTCTCCCACCGCGGAAGCAACCGCAGGGAGCGCTTGCAACGTGGGCGCGGCACCGTCCAGCTGGCGGCCGCCGTGGTTGGAGACGATGACGCCGTCGCAGCCGATCGCGGCGGCGCGCTCCGCATCGTCGGCACGCTCCACGCCCTTGAGAAGCAGCTTGCCCGGCCAGAGCTCGCGCAGGCGCTTCACTGCCTCCCAGTCGAGCGACGGATCCATCTCCTGCCCCACCGCGGTAACGATGTCGGTGCCTCTCGGCGTGCTGAAACGGTAGCCCTCGAAGTTCGCCATGCCGGGCAGCCCGTGGCGCAGGATTTCGAGCAGCCACGCCGGCTTGAACAGCACGTCGCGCGAATTGCGCCAGTTGGGGTTGTAGGGAGTCCTGAACCCGTTGCGCGGATCGCGCTCGCGCTTGCCGGACATCGGCAGATCCACGGTCACGAGGAGCGCTTCGTAGCCGGAATTTTTCGCTCTTGAAACCAGCTTTTCCCTGAACTCGCGCTGCCGCACCGCGTAGAGCTGGAACCAGAGCCGGCCGCCCACCTCTTCCGCGACGCGCTCGATGGTGAACGCCGCCGGCGTAGCGAGGGTGAAGGGCACGCCGAAGGCCTTCGCAGCGCGCGCCAGAGCGAGCTCCGCGCCGGCGCGGCCGGCGCTGATGCCGCCCGTCGGCGCGATCGCAAGCGGAAGCTTCGCTTCAGTTCCAAAGAGGGTGGCCTTGGTGTCGACCGCGGCGACGTCGACCAGCACCTTGGGAAGCAGGCGCACGCGCTCGAACGCCGCGCGGTTGTCGCGCAGCGTCACCTCGTCCTCGGCGCCGCCCTCGAAAAAGTCGAAGATCGCGCGCGGCAGGCGCCGCTGCGCCAGGCGCCTCAGGTCCTCGATATTGATGGCCGCGTCCGGGTGCATAATTGCGGGCTCACTGTACGGATTAACATGAAACCAGGCAACAAAGTGAAGCGCATCGAGGGCGTCCTCGCCCCGGTGATCACCCCGTTCAAGAAGGACTACGCGCCCGACGCCGGGCGCTTCGTGCGCCACTGCCGCTGGCTGCTGAAAAGCGGCTGCGCCGGGCTCGCGGTGTTCGGCACGAACAGCGAGGCCAACTCGATGTCCGTCGCGGAAAAAAGAAAGCTGTTGGAGGACCTGCTGGCGGGCGGCGTCGCGCCTTCCGCGCTGATGCCCGGCACCGGGCACTGCGCGATCAGCGATTCCATCGAGCTCACGCGCGCCGCGGTCGAGCTCGGCTGCGCCGGCGTGCTGATGCTGCCGCCCTTCTATTACAAGGGCGTGTCCGACGAGGGCCTGTACCGCAATTTTGCCGAGGTGATCGAGCGCGTCGGCGACGAGCGCCTGCAGCTCTACCTCTACCACATCCCGCCGGTCTCGCAGGTGCCGATCACTTTGAATTTGATCGAAAAGCTGATCTCCAAATATCCGGGGATCGTGGCCGGCGTGAAGGACTCCTCCGGCGACTGGTCGAACACCAAGGCGATGCTCGACGCGTACGCCAAGGAGGGCTTCGACGTGTTTGCGGGCAGCGAGGTGTTCCTGCTCGACAACATGCGCCAGGGCGGCAAGGGCTGCATCACCGCGACCGGCAACATCAACCCCGGGCCGATCGCCAACGTCTACCGCAACTGGCGCTCGGCGGACGCCGACCGGCTGCAGGCGGGCATCACCGCGACGCGCAAGATCGTGCAGAAGCAGCCGATGATCGCGGCGCTGAAGGCCGCGGTCGCCCATTTCGGCAACGATCCGGAATGGAAGACCTGCCGGCCGCCGCTCGTCGAGCTGACCCCGGCGCAAGAGGAGCAACTCATCACTGAACTCAAAATGAGCGGCTTTTCTATGCCGGGTCTGGCGTAAGATAGATTCCTACAATGAAAAATAACGGCATCGCAATAGATGCTAATTAACAGTGAGCTAGTAGAGAAAGCAACCAGACCTCTCTCGGCCACGCCCCGCCCTTTTCTCCGTTGGGCAGGGTCAAAACGGTTTCTGCTCGGCCATATTGCAGCTCTCTTGCCGAAGGGCTTCGGTACGTACTACGAACCCTTCCTCGGTTCGGGTTCACTTTTTTTCCTCCTGTGTCCCTCCGACGCCGTTTTATCGGACAGCTGCAAAGAGTTGATTACGACTTACCGTGCAGTACGCGACAACCCCGCACAGGTAATGAGGCACCTGCGCCTTTGGAAGCCTGATCCAGAGCTCTACTACGAGATTCGCGAAGATCGTGGTCGCGGAAGATTCCGGCGTGCGGCCGAATTCATCTATCTGAATAAGACGTGCTGGAACGGTCTTTATCGCGTCAATCTGGAGGGGAAGTTCAATGTGCCGTACGGGAAGCCGAAGACCGATCGAATCATCGATAGGGTAGAGTTGGTTTCGGCTGCGAAGGCGCTCTCTGCGCGGGGCGTGAAGCTGCTAGTTGCAGATTTTGATCAAGCCCTCAAAGAGGCAAGCAAAGAAGACCTCGTTTACCTCGACCCGCCTTATGTGACTGGACACAACGGTAACGGCTTCCTTGAGTACAACAAGAACATATTTTCATGGGACGACCAAGTCCGTCTGGCCGATACAGCTCGTAGACTCGCGTCAAAGGGCGTCCACGTGATTGTCTCGAACGCCAACCATGAGCCAGTTTTGAAGTTATATAAGGGCTTTAAGCGGAAAATAATTAATAGATTTTCAACGTTAGCGTCTGACCTTGATAAGCGCAGAAGGATCGACGAAGCGTTGCTATATGTAGTGACCTAGCAGCTCAGCCTCATGCTTTGACAACGACATAAGCGTTGTCAGCGGATCTCGTTGGGGGAACGACATGGCAGATATCGTCACGCTCATAGATCCTCGGAAACTTCAGCGTAATCGAGATAATCCTCGACTGATATTCCACCAGGATGAGCTCGACGAGCTGCAAGACAGCATCGCCAAGCAAGGCATACTAGTTCCGCTAACTATCTACAAGGACCGGTCAAGCTTCTTCCTGCTCGACGGCGAACGCCGCTGGAGATGCGCCCTAAAACTAGGGCTAAAGCATGTACCGGTGATTCTGCAGCCAAAGCCAACGAAGTTGCAGAACTTGATGATGATGTTTGCGATCCACAATGCGAGGCGCGATTGGGATCCACTTCCCACAGCTCTTAAGTTACAAGAACTAGAAAAGGAGTTTACCCAGCGCCAAGGCAGGAGTCCCACAGAGGCAGAGTTGGCTGGCCTCGCATCATTATCCCGGGGGGTTGTTCGGAGACTTAAGAAGCTACTCGCGCTCCCTCAGCAGTATAGAAGCGAGCTTCTAAAGGAGCTTAACAAACCGCGCTCTGAGCAGGAAATTACGGTTGATCATGTCTTGGAAGTAACCAAAGCAGCGGAAGCGCTTAAGAATCGCAAAATCATTGATTCGACAAAAGAAGACAAGCTTCGCCGAGCGCTCTTAACGAAGTTTCGATCAAAGGTCATACGTAATACCGTCGAACCGAGAAAATTGGTCCGCATGGCCAGAGCAGTCGCGCGCGGAGAACTTGACCGCTCCGTAGCTCGCGCCGCAGTTGGCCGGCTCATTAGCGATTCTCAGTACTCGATCTCCGATGTATTTAAAGACACTGTTGAACGGCAGGATTTTGAACACTCAACATTGCAGTTGGTGGACAGGCTCGAGGCGCGACTACGAACACATTTAGAAAAGCGATATCGCGCGTCAAGCCAACTCAAAGAGTCCTTACACCGTTTAGGTGCTGTGATCGAAAGGTTGGTGCGCTAGAAAAGCGACGCCAGTGGCCTTTCAGACCCTGTCGGTCGACTTGGCGCCTCTCGGCAATAAGGCGTTGTCGTACTTTCGGCAGCGCGGCTATAGGGTTCGCGTTGAAACAAAGTTAGACCTAGGATTTCCCTATACACCGACCCTCGCCTGCCGAAGGCAACAGACGACGCTGGTAGTCGAAGTGGTTGAGCGTCCTGACCGAGGTCGACTAAACGAATGGCTTGGATATGCTCGATCGTCAGGTCAGGACTTTCGGCTTGCAATTTTTATGAGCGACACGAGAGAACAAGACATCACGCCAGATGATCGCAATTGGATTTCGACTCAAGGGATAGGGTTATATGTTTCCGGCACAACCGTAAACCAGCGCAGTGCGCCTACCGATCTCGCCCTGAATGTAACGCTTCCGGATCTGGCGTCTGCGCCGCAAGCTTTGCGGGAACTATTGGCGCCTTCGTTCGAGCAGATTGCTGGACCGGATTGGCGAGATGGATTTCTATCTGCTTGCGAGATACTCGAAAATCTTGCAAGAACGCATCTGGCAAACGGGATAAGGAGACGCGGCATTCAACTCATGGGCGCACGTGGCCCGCAAAATCCAACACTCGCTCAAGTCAATCGTATGACGATAGGGCAACTTGCTAAGGCTTACGCGCGAATTCAGAGCCAAACGCATCTGGACGCTCAAGTAGGGCAGGCGTTGGAGAGGCTGAATCCCGATCGTGTGAGTGCAACGCACCGGCGGCGCCACGCCAATACCGAACGTCGTCTACGGACCAACGTCGGAAGACACATGTACACGATCTTTAGCGTCGTTAAGCAACTTGCGTGACGAACAGAAAAATGTCCCATGAGAAGAACATTGTGTTAGTCACCGGCGCTGGCCGCGGCATTGGCGAGCAGGCGGCGCGGCTCTTCCTGGAGCGCGGCTGCCGGGTCCTCGCCCTCGACAAGGACTTCTCGGCCTGCAAGCTGCCGCAGGCTGCGCAGCGCATCCGCTTCGACCTGCAGGACCCGGCCGGCATTCCGGCACTCGTGGCCGGGCTCGGCGACATCGATGTCCTCGTCAACAACGCCGCCACGCTTTACTGTCACCCGCACGACGGCTTTCCCGAGGCGCACGCGCTGGAAATCCTCGCGGTCAACCTGCGCGCGCCGGTGGCGCTGATCGAGGCCCTCGCGCCGCAGATGCGGCGGCGCAAGGCGGGGCGGATCATCAACGTCGCCTCGGTGGCTGCGTTCACCGGCCATCCCGATCTCTGGTACGGCGCGAGCAAGGCGGCGCTTCTGAACATTACCAAGAGCTATGCGAGCTATCTCGGGCCCGATGGCATCCTGGTGAGCGCCGTCGCGCCCGGCCCGACGCTCACCGCCATGTACGACAAGCTGCCGCAGTCGCGCAAGGACGCGGTGATGCGCTCGGTGCACTCGGGGCGCATCTGCAGCCCCGAGGAAGTGGCGCAAGCGATCGTGTGGCTCGGCACCGAAAGCCCGCCGTACATGAGCGGTGCGACGCTCGACGTGAACAACGGAGCTTATCCGCGCTGAGAATTCGGGGTCAGAGCCCTAAAGTGCCCTCCGCTCGTCAGAGCTAAGGCTAGAATCTGCGGACAATCAAGAAGATCTCGGGGGCCGCACCGGTATGGGGGGCAGTACGACCAGGATGGACCGGCTTTGGCGGCGGTTGCTCGCCCTTTTCACTTACCGACGGCGCCGGCCGATAGTCTGGACCATCGAATTCGTACCCACGGATGTTCCGAAGGTCGATGCAGACCTTGGCGTTTCAAAACGGGCAAAGGAACAAGGCGAAGCTGGATTTCCCTCTATAACGGATACGGAACCGGATTTTGTTCACCGCCTGGTGTACAACCATTTTCACCAGCAGGTTGCGTATCTCCATACCGAAGTACAGGCCCTAGCGCATCACTGCGATTCCCAATTTACCCAGATTGGGGTGGAGAGGATCCCGGAGCAAATACGCTCGGTTCCTGACCGGTTCCAGCAATTAGCTGATGGCGCCCTCGTCGGCTATCAATCTCGCCTGGATGAGCTCCGGGAGCGTCGCGACAATGCGAAAGCCGCCTACGATGACTTCAAGCGTAAGTATGGGCTGATCGCGGATGCAGACTATCCCGAGAGCAAGTTCGTACATTTTTCCGTTCCGTTTGGGTTGCTCGCGGTAGAGGCGCTGTTCAATGCGTACGTCTTTTCCGGTGCGGATCCGATGGGGCGGGGAATCGCCGGCGGGATCAGAATCGCACTCATCATTGCCCTAATCAATATTGTCATAGCAGTGCTTCTAGGCAATAGCCTGCGCAACCTAAATTCGCGGGACCGATTCAAACAGCTGCTTGGCTGGATCTCCGCATTGGCGGCGATACTCTACATTCCACTCAATCTGTTCTGGGCGCACTATCGAGACAGAGCGATCGCGCTGAAAAATCTCGACGCGTTTAGCTTTGATGAACTTGTCAAACTGCGTATGCAGGTGTTGCCAGATGCCTGGGCACACTTTATTGGTAATCCGCTTGCGATCACCAGCATCGAATCTTGGGGACTCTTTGTCCTCGGATGCTTTGTCGTAGTCATAGCTCTAAGTGATGGCTACAAGATGAGTGACCGCATCCCGGGTTTTGAGGATCGACATCGAGCTCTTCTCAAGGCACAGCGCGCGCTTGGCCGGTTGCACGATGAATGCGTTTCCCTTCTAAACGAGTCCTACCGAAGGATCTCTGCCGAATTGCAGATCGCAGAAGCTTCCTACAACGGCCTGTTAGCCAACTATGACAGCGTGCTCGGAGCGCAGGAACGACTGGAGACTGTCTACAAGAATCAAGGCCGGGATTATGTGCAGAGCTACGAAACTGTAGTAGCCCTATACCGCGCCGAGAACAACCGGTACCGCGCCGGGCAATCGGCGCCAGCGTATTTCAACCAACCGCCGACTCGCCTGGAGGTTCCACGCTTTCCGGCCGACTTGCAGGAGCGATATCAACGACGGAAGGAATTTCGTTCGTATGCTTCACAAATAACTACGGAAGTGACTGCGGCGACGGAGGCGCTTCAGAGCCGCTGGACGGCGGCGCTTCGTTCCATCGGTGTTGGGTCACACGGTGTCACAAATGCAGTCTGAGCAAACGTCGCCTACGAGAACCGTGGCCATTTATGTGTTTAGCGGCATCGTGCTCGCTGCGCTTTTCGGCTACATGATATTTGGGCCCACAGATGTTGAGCTTGACCCAAAGACGCTTTGTCCCAGAGGCGAAGAGAATTTGTCGGCCCGAACCACGGTGGTTCTCTTGGACCGCACCGATCCGATTACCGAGGTCCAGCAGCAGCATATTCTCGGTCTTCTTTCGGCGGTGTTTGGGAAGCCGTTGCCGTACGAGCGGGTTGTGCTGTACCCGCTGGATGCGCGCAAGGACATCGTGCTCGAAGGCCTGGTTCTGTGCAATCCGAGAGGCCCGAAGAAGGGTGGGCGTATTGAAGAGGTGTCCACAGAGAAAGAGTTTGACGAAAAACTCTTCAGAGACAAGTTTCTCAATCCACTTACCGATAGTGTGCGAAAAATGCTTCCTAGCGCGAAGACGACGCAGACGGACTCGCCGATCATGGAAATGATCCAAGCGGTCGCGGTACGCGATCTCAAGCCAGCACGTGCCGCTCGCTTGATCCTGGTATCAGACATGATGCAGTACTCAGCACGGCACTCCCACTACAAAGCCACTCCGGATTTCAAGGAGTTTTACCGGTCTGATGTGTTTAAGGAGGTATCGGTAGATCTCACCAATACAGAGGTGTTGATCCTGTACATCACGCGTACGCGGGGACCTAGCAGGCAGCCGCCGAATCATGAAGAGTTCTGGCAACAATACTTTTCCGCTCTAAACGCGCGTCGTCCGATAGTGATTGAAAGAATTCGCGGCGAGGCATGGCAATAATGGCAAGCAACTTCGATCATATTCCAGCGGGCGGCGCTCGGGCGACGGAGGTCAGTCAGAGGGCGGTTTTTCTAGCCGCCCTGATGCCTGGCGCACTGGCGATAGCAATAACACGGGTGTTCGAGCTATCTGGCGTCGCATTCGTTTTCGTCGGTGTTGTAGTGCCCGCAGCGTGCATGCTGATCTACTTGGCAGCCAATTTGGGTGGAGATTTCTTCGACAGTACTAGGGCGCAGGTCGCCGACAATATTTATTTTCTCGGCTTCCTATTCTTCTTGGTAAGTCTGTCGGGCACATTACTGCTCTTCGCAGTGTCGGATAAGATCGACCAGAGGGTTGTTGTGGAGGGCTTTGGGATTGCGCTTGTCACAACCATTCTCGGTTTGTTCTTGCGGATACTGGTGCTGCAGCAGTCCGCGCCTTTCGAAGAAGCGAGAGAGCGCGCTGAACGTGACCTGCTTGATGCAATCCTCGAATTCCGTACCCGCATATCTGCAGCGAATGAAACGCTGCACCAGGCACAAGAAACGGCGATATCCGGCTTGGCGGAGACATCAAAGCTCCTCGTTCAAAAAGTTGCAGCCACTACGGATGAGATAAACCACAAGCTTGTAACAGCTGCTGCGAGCATCGAAGAGCGGATGAGGCAGGTGGATATCCCCAGCGATATGGTTACTCGCGCGTTTCAGCCCGTCATCGATGACTTCGGGCGCGCGGTAGGTGAACTATCGCAAAGCTCACGAGCACAGGCTGAAGCAGGCCGCGAACTCGCGAATAAGGTTCGAAGTCTGTCGACGCCTATCGAAGGCGCTGCCAGCGCGGTTGCTTCCCTCAATGCGGCGGCGGAAAGCGCTCGCCCTAGCGTAGGAGCGATCGCAGACGCGATGAATGCTGCTGCCGCAGGCAGCGCCGAAATAGCCAAGTCGACGGAAGCCGCACGAGGGTCGGCGCAAGCACTATCTACTGTGCTTAGCAAGGTGCAGGACGTGGTCAGCTCCATGCAGCTCGAGACATCGATTGAACGCGCGGTTGCTGAGTTGGCCGCGACGCAGCAGCAGCTGGGGGCGCTGCGTACGCTCGCCGCCGAGATTGTCCCCGCGGTTCGACAGAACCTCGGAGGCCTTCCGGCCTTCGTAGACAAGCTAGACACCCTCTCGACGGATCTGCAGAAGGCCGCGGCAGCCGTACAAGCTCTTGTCGCCGGTGTGGAGCGTGCCAACGGCCCGGAAACGATCCGTAAGGCAATGGAAGCGGCGGACAGCGTTCTAAGAAATCTTCGCGAGCTTCAAAACGTCATGGCGTCGCAAGCGGTAAGGGATAGGACTGCGGTTCAAGGGGCGAATCCGCCGCAGGCGACGCCAGGTACCGAGCAGCCTCAGGAGCCAAAACCTGCCGCAGGATCTCCAGCCACCCAAAGCGCCCGTCCGCCGAGCATTCTCGACCGCTGGTTCCGGCGTAAGTGACCTATGCTGCCTGAGCGCCGGTCCTCGTTTGTCCTCAATACAACGATCAGCGAGATGATCCTGCTACTTTTCTTCTTGCTCCTGTTGCTATTGGTGTATGCCTACATTCGAAATGCTGAGGTCGACTCTCAGCGCTTGATTGCGATAGGCCGCGCGGCCGAGGCAGAGAAAGCCGTAGCTGACTTAAAGGTCAGGGTGGATAGGCTTCAGAGCTTCTATGACCGAATAGTGGCTCGACTCCCAGACGCAGACAAAGCGAGCGTGGCTGACACCTTGGTTGCCTTGGATAAGCTGAAGGCGAGCATTCTTGCGATGGACAAAAAGAAAGAGGAGTTGGAAAAGGACATCCTGGCGCACGAAGCGTTGATTGAGCGCCTCAAGAGCAACATTCCGGTGGCGCAAATCCCGGACAAGATGCGAAAGGAAATTGGAGACCTCGCGTCTTGCAAGAAGGCGACCGAGCAACTGCCCGTGATGCAGTCCAAAAGTAAGGAGCTCGAGACCGACAATAAGAATCTACGGGATATTGCGAAGGACGCTATAGCGCAAGCCGCGCGCTGCGGCGGAAAAGGCGAAGAATACGTCGCATGCTGGCGCGACCGTGAGACAAAGAAGATCCAGTATGTATTCGATGTGTTCCTCGACGGTAAGAGCGTTCGAGTCGGAAGACGGTGGCCCGCCGACCGGCAAGAGGAAATGAACAGTTTCCCGGTGGAGCGCAGTCTTGAGGGGCGCACTGTGACTGTTGAGGAATTTCTGCATAGTACACAGGCGATATTTGCGAAATCGGTCGGCGACAATTGCCGTCACTTTGTCGTCATACACGGTGACCGAAGGAAGATGGACGGAACAATGTTTGAGCATTTCATTCGGGTCCAGGATCATTTCTATAAGCAATCAAACATAAAGTGATCGCCCAGCCGCTCATGGCGATACGCACAAAAGCGCGTCTTTTCGGATGGCAGATGTTCTGGGGTGAATCAAAGGGATGGCGGAATGCGATTACTGCTTTGCTGGTGCTTTTGCATCCAGCATGGACGGGCGCGGCTGAAAAGAAACAGTGGATAACGCTCGCCAATTGCCAGTACGTAGCCCACTCGGGAAATGATGGGGATAGTTTCCGCGTGCGTTGCGGCACTGAGCAATTTATTCTTAGGCTTTATTTCGTTGACGCGCCCGAGGCGAACCTCACATATTCGGAGCGTACACGGGAGCAGAGTGAGCATTTCGGAACCACTCTCGACGAAACCCTGAGATCAGGCGCGAAGGCGAGGGAATTCGTTCGCGATACTCTTCGCGGGTCGTTTGTTGTGATTACTCGAAAAGCCTCGGCCCCTGGTCGCAGTGCGGCGCCTCGGTACTACGGTCTGGTGCAGATTGGTAACAAGGGCTTGGATGAAATACTGGTCAGTCAGGGCTTGGCTCGGACTAAGGGCGTCGCGGTGAATTTGCCCAGTGGCGAGAAATCTCGTTCTCACGTCGATAGGCTGCGAACAATTGAGGCGCAAGCAAGGCAGCAGCGAAGGGGAGTGTGGGCAAGCTCGGCAAAACCGAAGAGCTGAAGCTCTCCTTCAATCCCTAGGGGCCGCATCCAGCCAGTTTGGGAAACGACCGGCAACCATGGTTCGCCCACCAGCGGTCGAAGTCCTTCTTCCTGGATGCTGGGAGGCAAGCAGCTCCACCGGAATCGGTGCGTCGGCAGTCTTTTTAGACGTAGCCATTGCAGAATCCATCTCGTAGCACAAGCTCCAGCAACGTTCAATAAGCAATCACCGCATCTTTTGCCCAATGCTGAAGGTGGCGGCAGCACGTACGCTCGGTCTGCATCGAGTTGCGGATTAGCGCTGCGATCCCGAGGCTGCCGCTAGTACAGATTCCGGCTATGCCGGCTTAGGGCTCTGACCCCGAATTCTCAGTACATCAGCGGCGCGACGCTCGACGTGAACAACGGGGCCTACCCGCGCTGATCAGTAGGCCCGAAAACGGATCGCCGGGTCGCGCTTGATCTGCTCGGCGAGCGCGACTTCCCAGTCGAGATAGTTACGCGCGTGCTTCTGGTAATCGGAGCCGTGGTCGTAAGGCTTGTACGCGACGTCGTCGGGCGCGGTGGTCGCGCGCTCGAAGCCGGTTTCTCTATCAGCGAGCCAAGCCGCGTTCCCGCCTTCCAGCACCACGACATTCGCGTTGGGCCACAGCCCGACCGCCTCGGGCGCGGCGAGGTGAGCGAGAAGGCCGTCTTCCGACGTCAGGACGAGATTTTTCACCTCACCGATGGCGCTTCGCGCTTCCCCGAGGCGCGAGCGCACGCCCCACCACGCGCCCGGGATGTGGCCGCGGCGAAAACGCAGGCTGCTCGATAGATCGAGCACCGTGCCTGAAACATCGCCGACCGGAACGGTTTTCCACTTCTTCACCGCCACAGGCGCGCGCGATCCGCTTTCCAAGGAAAAACCAGAAAGGTCGGCAAGCACATAGACGCCGTTCCAGCCCATCTGGTTGAGCCAGGAGGCGGTCATGACCGCCCGCACGCGCTCGGGGTCGATGAGCACCACGCGCGCGTCGCGCACGGCGACATACTCGTCGGTCGCCTGGACCAATTGCCCGCCGGGCGCGTGCCGCGAGCCGGCGAGGTGCGCGTGCTCGAATTCTTCGCGCGTGCGCACATCGAGCAGGTACAGCGTGCGCTTTTCGTCCTGCGACCACGCCTTGACGCTCGTCGCCGTCGTGAATTTCACGTGAAAACGCGAGGCCACCCGCTCGGCCACCGCGAGCGCTCGAGCCCTGCCCTGCGCCGAAGGCGGCGACGCGACGCGCTCGGAGCCGCGCTCGCATTCGAATCCCGCGAGCTCCCAGCCCATGGTGCCGTCCTTGAGCGCCACCACTTCGTTCGGAATGCCGGCATTGCGCAGCGACTGGCAGCCGATGATGCTGCGCGTGCGCCCGGCGCAGTTCACCACCACCAGCGTGTCGGGGTCGGGCGCGATATCGTGCACGCGGTAGGCGAGCTCCGCGCCGGGCACGTCGATGCCGCCCGGAATGTTCATGCGGTGATATTCATCGAAGGGTCTGGAATCGAGAATCACCAGCTTTTTGTCGTTTGAAATGTATTTTTTCAGCGCTTCCGGCGGAATTCGCGGTGTGCCGTAATGGTGCTCGACGAACTCGCCAAAAGCCTTCGAGGGTACGTTGACCCCGCTGAAGAGCTCGCCGCCGGCCGCCTTCCAGGCGTCGCAGCCGCCCTCGAGGATGGACACGTCCGAGTACCCGAGCGCCGCAAGGCGCACGGCCGCTTTTTCGGCGAGCCCTTCGCCGCCGCCCTCGAGGAGCACCACCGGCGCGCCGCGCCGCGGCACGAGGTCGTGGATCACCAGCTCGAGCCGCGAGAGCGGCGCCGAGCAGGCAAAGAACGGATGCCCGCGGTAATGCACGCCTTGCTCGCGCACATCGAGCAGCGCCAGCTCGCCGCGGCCGGCGAGCGCCGCCTGGACTTGCGCCACCGTCGTCATTGGATGCGGTAGATCTCGTCCTCGAAATTGCCGCGCCACACCAGGAGGGAAGCGCGGCGCTTTTCCATGAGCGCGGTCAGCAGGGCGCGCTCACCGTCCTTTTCCCAGCGCACCTTGTAGATGTCCCGCTGCTCGCTCCTGCGCGTCTGGACCTTGTCGCGCGTCTCCGCGCTCGGCGCGCCGTAGCGCGACTTGAGGAACGCGGCCACGCGGTCGGCATCCCGCGTGTCGAAGCGCACGTCGAACGCCTCCACCTTGTCGTTCTTCAGGTAGAAGGTGATGCGCGCGTTGACGCCTGCGAAGCTGATCTTCGCGTCGTCGCAGCGCCGGTCAGCCGCGCGGCTTTTCCATTGCAGCGGCTCGCAGTGCGCGCTCGGGAACCGCTTCACCACCGCCTTCTCCGACGCGCCCAACGCCACGCCGTTGGCGTCGTACGCTGCTTCTGCAGTTCCTGGGACGAAGGTAAAAGACAAAAACGCTAGGGCGGCGCTTCGCATCAAGCGGCCCTTTTGACGCCGACTTCCTTCACTTCGTGGCTCGCCGGGCGCGCCTTGATGCGCAGGTCCTTCAGCTCGGCACGCTCGCGCTCGGCGTTGCGGAACGCCTGGTCGCGGCCGGGTAGATACTGGGGAGGCCAGTACTGCGGCAAGTGCTGGTACCAAGCGGAGGCCTGCAGCGTGAAGTAAGGGTTCGCGAGGTGCGGGCGCGCGAGCGCAACGAGGTCCGCCTTCCCGGCCGCGAGCAGCGTGTTCACCTGGTCGGGCGTCGTGACGGCGCCGACCGTCATGGTCGCGATGCCCACCTCGTTGCGCACCCAGTCGGCGTACGGCGCCTGGTACATGCGCCCGTACACCGGCTTTTGCTGAGGCACGGTCTGGCCGGTCGAGCAATCGACGAGATCGCAGCCGGCCTCCTTCAGCATGCGCGTGAGCGCGATCAGATCCTGGCCCGAGAGCCCGCCCGGCGCCCAGTCGGTGGCAGAGATGCGCACGGACATCGGCTTTCCATCCGGCCAAACCGCCCGGCACGCGCGGAATACCTCGAGCGGGAAACGCATGCGGTTTTCGATGCTTCCCCCGTACGCATCAGTTCGCTTGTTCGTCAGCGGAGAGATAAAGCTGGCGAGCAGGTAGCCGTGCGCCATGTGAAGCTCGAGCATGTCGAAGCCGGCCTCGTCGGCATACCTGGTGGATTTTTGAAAGTCGGAAAGCACCTTGTCCATCTCGGCGCGCGTCGCCTCGCGCGGGACCTGCGAAATGCCCTCGTAGTAGGGGATCGGCGAGGCGGACACCACCGGCCAGTTGCCCGTCTCCAGCGGATGATCCATGCGCTCCCAGCCGAGCTGCGTGGAGCCCTTGCGCCCGGAATGGCCGAGCTGCATGCACATCTTCGCCCGCGAATTGGCGTGGCAGAAATCGACGATGCGCTTGAAGGCGTCGCGCTGCGTCTCGTTCCACAGCCCGGTGTCCCCGGGCGAGATGCGCGCCTCGGGTGACGGGCAGGTCATCTCGACGTACACCAGGCCCGCCCCGCCGACCGCGCGGCTGCCGAGGTGCACGAGGTGCCATTCGCCCGGCACGCCGTCCACCGCCGAATACTGATCCATCGGCGACACCACCACGCGGTTCTCGACCACCATGTCGCGCAGGCGAAACGGCGTGAACATCGGCAGCGGCGGGTTCTCGAGGTCGACGTCGAACCCCTGGTCCTTCACCTTTCTGGCGAACCACCTGTGGACCTCGCGCACGAAAGCCTCGTCGCGCAGCTCCAGGTTCTCCCAGGTGATCTGCTTGGAGCGCGACATCACGCCGAAGGCGAACTGCTGCGGCTCCATGCCCCAGTAGCGCTTCATGTGCTCGAACCAGGCGAGCGAGACGTTCGCCGCGTGCTGCGTCTTCTCCACCTCCTCGCGCCGCGCCGTATCGTAGAGTCTCAGCGCGCTCTTTACGTTGTTCTCTTTCTTGAAAGCCTCGAAAAGCGCGATCGCGTCCTCCATCGCGAGCTTGGTGCCCGAGCCGATCGAGAAATGCGCGGTGGCCTTGGCATCGCCCACCAGCACCGCGTTGCCCTTCACCCAGGTGTCGTTGGTGATGTTCGGGAAATTGCGCCAGAGCGAGCGGTTGGCGATGAGCGGATGGCCGTCCAGCTCCTCGGCGAACACCCGCTCGAGGACCGGCAGCATCTCGGCTTCCGAGAGCCTGTCGAAGCCGAAGTTGAGCCAGGTGTGCTCGTCCATCTCGATCACCCAGGTCGAGCGGTCGGCCTCGTACTGGTAGCAGTGCGCGAGCAGCACGCCCTCGGGGGTCTCGCGGAAGAAATACTTGAACGCGTCGAGCGGGCGCGTCGAGCCGAGCCAGGTGAACTTGTTCGGGCGCAGGTCGACGCTCGGGCGGAAATGGTCCTTGTGCGTTTCGCGGATGCGCGAGTTGATGCCGTCGGCGACGACGACGAGGTCCGAGTCGGGGAATTCCTCCAGGCCCTGCACCTCGCGCTGAAAGCGCATATGCACGCCGAGCTCGCGGCCGCGGTCCTGCAGGATGTTGAGCAGCGCCACGCGCGCGCAGCCGCAGAAGCCGTTGCCGCCCGAGCGCATCACCTTTCCCTTGTACACCACGTCGACCTCGCCCCAATACGCGAAGCGCCTGCGTATGCGCTCGTAGGTGACGAGGTCGTAGGCCTTGAAGGTATCGAGCGTCTGGTCGGAGAAGACCACGCCGAAGCCGAACGTGTCGTCGGGGCGGTTGCGCTCGTAGACGGTGATGTCCCAGCGCGGCCAGGCCTTCTTGGCGAGCAGCGCGAAGTACAGGCCGCCCGGTCCGCCGCCGATCACGCTCACCTTCATATCGCGGCCTCGACTCCGCGCGGGTCCTCCTCGATCACCGCGGTGGCCTCGATCTCCAGCCGCGCCTGGGCGTCCACCAGCCCGCTCACCTGGACGACCGTCATCGTCGGGTAGTGCCGGCCCATCAGCTCGCGGTAGGCGGCGCCGATGTCCTTCAGCGCGGCGAAGTACTCATCCTTGTCGATGATGAACCATGCCAGGCGCACGATGTGCTCGGGCCGCCCGCCCGCCTGCGCGAGCACTGCCAGGATATTCGCGAGGCACTGGCGGAACTGCCCGCCGAACGACTTTTCCTTCCATTCGCCCTGCCCGGTCGAGCCCACCTGGCCCGCGATGAACACCAGGCGTCCGGTACAGGAGATTCCCTGCGAAAAACCTCTTGCGCGAGCCCATTCGGGCGGTTGCAGAACTTGCATTAGACACTCCTCAGCTTGAAGCGCTGCAGCTTGCCGGTCTCGGTGCGCGGCAGCGTATCCATGAACTCAATCGCGCGCGGGTACTTGTACGGCGCGATGGCCTTCTTCACATGCTCCTGTAGCGCTTTCACGGTTTCGTCGTTCTTCGGAAACTCGCTCTTCAATACGACAAACGCCTTGACGATCGTGCCGCGCTCCTCGTCGGGCCAGCCGACCACGCCGCATTCGGCGACCGCCGGGTGCGTCAGCAGCGCGCCTTCCACCTCGGGACCCGCGATGTTGTAGCCCGCCGAGATGATCATGTCGTCGGTGCGCGCCTGGTAGAAGAAGTAGCCCTGCTCGTCCCGCAGGTAGGCGTCGCCGGTAATGTTCCAGCCGCGCTGCACGTAATCCTTCTGGCGCTCGTCGGCGAGGTAGCGACAGCCCGTGGGGCCCTTGACCGCGAGCCTGCCCACTTTGCCCGGCGGGCAGACGCGGCCTTCCTCGTCGAGCACGGTCGCGCGGTAGCCGGGAATCGCGTAGCCGGTGGCGCCGCGCCGCACGCGCTCGGGCGTGTGCGAGATGAAGATATGGATCATCTCGGTCGAGCCGATGCCGTCGATGATCTCGATGCCGGTCGCCTCCTTGAAAAGCTGGCGCGTCGCGTCCGGAAGCGCCTCGCCCGCCGAGACGCATTCCTTCAGAGAGCTGAAGTCATGGTCCTTGGCGATTGCGGCCATCTGCCGGAACATGGTCGGCGCCGAGAAGCACACCGTTGCCTTGAAGCGCTCGATGGTCTCGAGAAGCGTTTGCGGCGTGTGCTTCTCTACAAGCACGGTCGAGGCGCCGTAGCGCAGCGGGAAGCACAGCATGCCGCCCAGGCCGAAAGTGAAGGCGATCGGCGGCGTGCCGCAGAAGATGTCGTCCTTGTGGGTCTTCAGGCAGGAGCGCGGGAAGGCGTCGCACATCGCCACCACGTCGCGGTGGAAGTGCATGGTGCCCTTCGGCTTGCCGGTGGTGCCGGAGGTGAACGCGATGAGCGCCACGTCCTCGGCTGCGGTGGCGGCGTTGGTGAACCACAGCGGCTGCTTGAGCGCGAGCGCATCGAGAGCGTCGGGCGCGTCGTCGTGCCAGCAGCTCACCGTCTTCAGCGTCGGGCAGTTGGCGGCCGCGGCCTTCAGCTCCGCGTCGAGGCGCTTGTCGCACAGCGCGTGCGACACCTCGGCCTTCTGGATGATCTCGGTCAGCTCCTTCGCGCGCAGCAGCGGCATGGTGGCGACACAGACGGCGCCCGCCTTCATCACGGCGAACCAGGCGGCCGCCATCATCGGATTGTTGGGGCCGCGCAGCAGCACGCGATTGCCCGGCTTCACGCCCAGCTCGCGCACCAGCACGTTGGCGAGGCGGTTCGCCTGCGTGAAGAGCTGCGTGTACGTGCATTCGCCGTCTGCCGAGCGCAGGGCGATACGGTGGCCGTGCCCGCGTGTCACCGGCTTGTCCAGGATCTCGGTGGCGCAGTTGAGGCGCCCGGGGTACTGCAGCTCCGGGAGGTCGAAGATGAACTCCGGCCATTGGACCTTCGGCGGCAGGTTGTCGCGCGCGAAGGTATCGACGTGCGCGGTGTACTTCATGATCTGAGCAGCTCCCTCGCGATGATGAGCTTTTGCACTTCGGTGGCGCCCTCGTAGATGCGCAACGCGCGCACCTCGCGGTACAGGCGCTCGACCGGATGGCCGCGCGTCACGCCGAGACCGCCGCAAATCTGGACGGCGTCGTCCACCACCTGCTGCGCGGATTCGGTGGCGAACATTTTCGCCATCGCGGCGTCGCGCGTCACCCGCTGGTTGCGGTCCTTGGTCCACGCGGACTTGTAGGTGAGCAGCGCGGCCGCCTCGATGCGGGTGGCCATGTCGGCGAGCTTCGCCTGCGTCATCTGGAAGTCGGAAAGCTTCTGGCCGAACAGCTTGCGACCGGTCGAGCGCTTGAGCGCTTCTGCGATCGCCCTGCGGGCAAAACCCGTCGCCGCCGCGGCGACGGTGGTGCGGAAGATATCGAGGTTGCGCATCGCCAGCTTGAATCCCTGCCCCGGCTCGCCGAGTAGCGCGCCCTTCGCGCCTCTCAGCTTCAGCGTCGCCATCGGATGCGGCGCGACGATGTCGATGCGCTCGCTCGCGTCTACATCGGCGGCGTCGACGACGAACGCCGAGATGCCCTCTTCCGCCTTGGCGAACACCACGTAGAAGTCGGCGATGCCGCCATTGGAAATCCAGGTCTTGGTCCCCTCCAGCACCCAGCCGCTGCCTGCGCGGCGCGCCGTGGTGGTCATGGCCTGGACGTCGGAGCCCGCCTCGGGCTCGGACAGGGCGAAGGCCGGGATCGCCTCGCCTTCAGCGGCTTTTCGCAGGTATTTTGCTTTCAGCTCGGAGCTGCCGGCCAGCCCGATAGGCCCGCTGCCCAGCCCCTGCATCACGAAGGCGAAGTCGGCCAGGCCGGCGTGGTAGGCGAACACCTCGCGGAGCAGCGCGATCGAGCGCACGTCGGGCGCGTCGGTCACGCAGTAGCGCAGATAGCCGGCGCAGCCGAGGTCCTGCACCAGCCGCTTGCACACCGCGTCGGCGTCCTCGCCGTGCGCGTGGCCGAGGTTCTCGAGCGACCAGGCCTCGGCCTGGCGCGCGAGCTCCAGGTGCCGCGGCTCGAAAAACGGCCAACCGTAGTGGGCGAAGCGGTCCATCATGCTTCGCGCTCCACGGCGTGCTGCTTCACCTTCGCGAGCAGCTTGAGCAGCTCGTCCTGGTCGCGCCGGCTCATGCCCGAGAACAGCTCCACCACCCACTCCTCGTGCGCGCGCGCCATGTCGGCGAAGGTGCGTTCGCCGGCGCGCGTCAGGCGGATGCGAAAGGCGCGCCGGTCGGCGGGCTCGTCGAGGCGCTCGACCAGCCCCTCCTTCTCGAGCTGGTCGACGATCGCGGTGACGTTGCCGCCGGTGACCATGAGCAGGCGCGAGAGCTCGTTCATCTTGAGCCCCTCGGGATGGCGCTCGAGCTGCGCCATCAGGTCGAAGCGCGGCAGCGTGGTGGCGAAGCGCGCGCGCAGGCGCGAGCGCACGCGCCGCTCGATCAGCTGGGTGCAGGTGAGCAGCCGCAGCCACACGCGCAGCGCCCGGTGGTCGCCGGCGCGCGCGATGGTCTCACGGTCGCGTAACAACGGAAGTGCTCCAACCCTGAATAGATGAAGCTTGAAGCATTTGCGCGCCGCTTGTCAATTGCTTCGCCGGCGCCTTCAGGGGCGGTCGCGCGAAGGCAGGTGGTACATCCAGGTGGCGAGCAGAATACCGAACGCCGCGAGCGCCGCCTGCAGCCATCCCGGTTTCACGAAAAACACGATCGATGCGCCGAGCGACAGCGCCATGAGGGCAATGGCGCCGAGCTTGACGCGGTAGGGAATCGAGCGGTGGCGGCGCCACTCGCGCACCGTCGGCCCGAAGACGCGGTGATTGAGCACCCAGTTGTAAAAGCGCGCCGAAGCGCGTGCAAAGCACGCCGCAGCGAGCAGGACGAACGGGGTCGCCGGCAGCACCGGCACGAATACGCCGAGAATCCCGACGCCCAGGAACACAAAGCCGGCGGCGAGAAATGCGTGGCGCACGAGCGGCGAATCGTGCGGACGCACCTCGTGCGAGAAATCGTCTTCGCTCATCGGCGCAATATAATCAAACCGGTACCGGAAAATCCTTGGATGCCTGAAATCCTGAATTGTGCCCGGCGGGCCGCCTTTTTGGCTTTGCTCGCTCCATTCTGCGTCGGCGCCCAGGAGGCGAATATCACCGAGCGCGAAACGATCACTCAGATCGCGCAGTGCTTGGCGGAGGGCCTGCCCGACGACTGGGTGGCGGCGCACATGGTGGTCGAGCTGCGCTCGCCCGGGGCGAGCACGGGGGGCGTGCGCTATCTCGTCGCGCGCAAGGATGCAGAAGACAAGCTCGAGGCTTTCACGCCGTGCGACACCTCGCAGCCGGCGCAGATGCTCGTCGACCTGCGCGCGCGCCAGCCGCGCGAGCGGCAGGGGTGGACTTCGGCGCGCCTGGTCCTGGAGCGCGACGGCAGCTTCCGCCTGAATTACGACTTCGCTAAGTAGCCTTCCTGAGGAAGTCGAAATCGCAGCCGTGCTCGGCCTGGAGCACGTGGTCGTTGTAGAGCTTGGCATAGCCGCGCGCAGGCGGCGCGACCGGCGGCCGCCAGGCAGCTTTGCGTTTGCGCATTTCTTCTTCAGGCACTGAAAGCTCGATCCGGCGATCCTTGACCGAGATGCGGATGCGGTCGCCGTTGCGCACCAGCGCGAGCGGCCCGCCGACCGCGGCTTCCGGCGAGACGTGCAGCACGATGGTTCCGTAGGCGGTGCCGCTCATGCGCGCATCCGAGATGCGCACCATGTCCTTCACTCCAGCGCGCGCGAGCTTCGCGGGAATCGGCAGGTAGCCGGCTTCCGGCATGGCGTAGCCGGACTTCGGACCGGCGTTCTGCAGCACCAGAAAATCGTCGGGCGTCACATCGAGGCCCGGCTCATCGATGCGGGCCGCCATGTCGTCGAGCGACGTGAACACCACGGCGCGGCCTTCCTTTTCGAAAAGCTTCGGGTCGGCCGCCGAGCGCTTGAGGATGGCGCCGTTCGGCGCCAGTGAGCCGAAGAGCGCCACCAGGCCGCCCTGCCTGGACAGCGGCTCGCGGAACGGCTTCACCACGGCACGATCGACCCATTCCGGCAGCGCATCGAGGACTTCGCCCAGCGTGTGGCCGGATACGGTCATGCAGTCGAGATTGAGCAGCGGCTTCAGCTCGCGCATCACCGCGCCCACGCCGCCTGCCGCGTAGAGGTCGGACATGTAGTGCTGGCCGGTCGGCTTGAGATCGACGAGCACCGGGGTCGAGTCCGACAACTCGTTCAAGCGGTTGAGCTCAACCCTTATTCCGGCTCGGCCCGCAATCGCCGTCAGATGAATGATCGCGTTCGTCGATCCGCCGATCGCAAGCAGCACGCGCAACGCGTTGTCGACGGACTTCGCGGTAATGATTTCGCTCGGGCGAAGCGGGGCGCGCGTGAGCTCCACGGCCCGCTTGCCGCTCGCCTCGGCCGCACGCAGCCGGTCGGCGTGCACCGCAGGAATCGCGGCGCTCCCCGGAAGCGCCATGCCGAGCGCTTCGGCGATCGACGCCATCGTCGACGCGGTTCCCATGACCGCGCAGGTGCCGGCGGTGGTGGCCAGATTTCCTTCGATGGTTTCGATTTCAGAGGCACTGACCTTGCCTGCGCGATGCAGCGCCCAAAAACGCCGGCAATCGGTGCACGCGCCCAGGCGCTCGCCATGGAACGACGTCGGCATCATCGGCCCGGCGAGGAGCTGCACCGCCGGCAGATCCGCGGAAGCGGCGCCCATGAGCTGCGCCGGCACCGTCTTGTCGCAGCCGCCGACCAGCACCACCGCGTCCATCGGCTGCGCCCGAATCATCTCCTCCACGTCGAGCGCCATCAGGTTGCGGAACATCATCGACGTGGGGCTGAGGAACACTTCGCCGAGCGACACCGTGGGAAAATCGAGCGGCAGGCCGCCTGCGGCGAGCACGCCGCGCTTTACCGCTTCGATGAGCTCCGGAAAATGGCGATGGCAGTTGTTGAAGCCGCTCCTCGAGTCGGCGATGCCCACGACCGGGCGCTCGAGCATCTCGCCCGAGTAGCCCATGCTCTTCGCGAACGAGCGGCGCAGGTACAGCGAGAACGCGGGATCGCCGTAGTTCGTGAGTCCCTTCGCCACTCCCTTGGATTTTTTTTCCGTCATCCCTGAACCACGGGCTCGACGTAGATCTCGACGCGGCGGTTGGCCTGGCGGCCGCCCTCGGAAGCGTTGCTCGCGATCGGTTCGCTCTCGCCTTTGCCCGCGGTCGCGAGGCGCAACGCATTGACCCGCTTCGACTCGAAGTATTGCGCGACCGACAGCGCGCGCCGCTGCGAGAGGTCCTGGTTGTACTGGTCGGAGCCGACGTTGTCGGTATGCCCAACGACGGTGAGCGTGGTCTTGCCGTAGCGCACCACCACGTCGGCGAGCTTGTCGAGCGTGCTGTGAAAGCCCGGCTTGATCGCGGTGGAGTTGGTGTCGAAGGCGGTCTGGCTCGTCATCGTGATGCGCACGATCTGGTTCGGCATCTTTTCCACGCGCGCCTGGCCGGACTGAATTTCCTTCGCCAGGTTCTTTTCGAGGTCGCGCTTCTGGCTGTCCATGTAGGCGCCAACCGCGCCGCCGGCGAGCCCGCCGCCCACCGCCCCGATCACCGCGCCCTTGGTGCGGTCGCGCTTGTACGCCACCGCGCCAAGCACCGCGCCGCCCACCGCGCCAATGGCGGCGCCTTTCTCCCAGTTCTCGAATGGGCGGTCGCTCGGACGCGGCATGCCTTCGCAAGCTGCGAGCGACAGTACCAATACCGCCGCACAAATCGTCTTCATCGTTTATCTCCTAGCGATTCGTATTCGGCGCGCAGCAGCCTGGCGCCTTCGACCAACGCCTTCATCTTGCCGTACGCCACCTCGCGCGGCAGGTATTTCATGCCGCAGTCGGGCGCGAGGATCACGTCCTCTGGCTTGAGGTATTTGAGCGCGCGCTTGGCGCGCTCGAGCACCTTGTGCGGTGTCTCGACGGTCATATCGTCGAGATTGATGACCCCGACCATGATCTTCTTCCCGGGAAGTTTCTCCAGCACCGCGCAGTCGAGGTTCGACTGCGCGGTTTCGATCGAGACCTGCTTGCAGGAGCAGTCCGCGAGCTCGGGCAAGAATGAGTAGCCGGACGGCCGCGCGTGGATGATCGCCGCGTAGCCGAAGCAGATGTGCACCGCAGTAGTTCCGCTCACGCCCTCGAGCGCCCGGTTGAGCGCCTTGAGCCCGTACTCGCGCGCCTTCTCGGGCCGCGCCTGCATGTACGGCTCGTCCACCTGCACGACGTCGGCGCCGGCGGCGAACAGATCCTTGATCTCCTCGTTCACCGCCGCCGCGTAATCCATCGCGGCCTCTTCCGCCGACCTGTAGAAATCGTTTTGCGCCTGTTGCGACATGGTGAACGGCCCGGGCACCGTGATCTTGGTTTTCTTCGCGGTGTGCTTCTTGAGAAACCGCAGATCCGCCACTTCGACCGGGTGCTTCCTGCGGATCCTGCCGACGATGCGCGGCACCGGGTTCGGATGCCCGGAGCGGTCGAGCGCGGTGCCGGGGTTGTCGATGTCGACGCCCTCGAGCGCGGTGGCGAAGCGGTTCGAGTAGCTCTCGCGGCGGGTCTCGCCGTCGGTGACGATGTCGAGACCCGCTGCCTCCTGCGCCTTGATGGCAAGCACCGTCGCGTCGTCCTGCGCTTCCTGCAGATAAGGCTCGGGAATGCGCCACAGCTCCTTCGCCCGCACGCGCGGCGGGAACCGCCCGGCAAGCTTCTTGCGGTCGATCAGCCACTCGGGCTGGGGATAGCTGCCGACGAGGGTGGTGGGAAATAGCATCGCGCGATGTTACCGCGGACGCACTTTCATCCCCAGATCTCCCGTGCCGCATCGACGCACAGCTTCAGTTTGGCGCGCTCGTCCGCCTCGGTGAGCGGGTTGCCGCCCAGGGTGCTCGCGAAACCGCATTGCGGGCTGATCGCCAGCCTTTCCGGAGAAACAAAGCGCGCCGCCTCGTCCGCTCTTCGTTTCAACACGTCGAGACTTTCGAGTCGAGGCGTCTTGGAGCTGACCAGTCCCAGGACCACCGCCTTGTCCTTCGGCACGAAGCGCAGCGGATCGAAGCTGCCGGCGCGCGGCGTGTCGAACTCGAGCAGGAAGTGGCTCACGTTCGTGCGGCTGAAGAATTTCTCCGCCACCGAGTCGTACCCGCCTTCGGAGAGATACATGCCTTTGTAGTTGCCGCGGCAGACGTGCACGCCGATGGTCACCTGCGGCGGCGCGCCCTTTACCGCGGCGTTGATCGCGTCGATGTACAAGTCCACCAGCCGGTCGGGGTCCTCACCGTTGGCCCTCACCTTCTCGCGCGCCGCCGGATCGCAGAGGATCGCGACGGCGACTTCGTCGAGCTGCACGTAACGGCAGCCGGCCTTTGCGAGATCGGCGATCTCGGCTTGGTAAACCCGTCCCAGGTCCTCGAAAAACACTCGAGCATCCCGGTACGCGCCGCCCCAGTCGGTAAAACGATAGAAATGCATGGTGGAGGGCGCGGGCATGGTGATCTTTCCCGTAAACGACGTGCAGCGCTTCAGAAAGTCGTATTCGTCGAGCGTGATCGGCTCGCGCCGCGACACCTTGCCCTCGACATACGGCGCGGTGAACTGGGACTCGTGCCCCTGCGAATCGTGAAAGGTGAAGACCGCGTCCTTCACCACCAGGCCCTGCGTGAGGCGCACGAATTTCTCCCAGTAGGACACGCGCCGGAATTCGCCGTCGGTGGCGACCCGCAGGCCGCAGTCTTCCTGCAGCTTCACCACATCGCGGATGGCCTCGTCTTGTGCGGCGCGCAATTCGTCCTCGCGCAGCTCGCCCGCCGCGTGTCGGCGGAACGCTTCGCGGAGTTTCTTCGGGCGCAGCAGGCTGCCGATGTGGTCGGCGCGGCAGAGGAGACTCATGGTCGCTCCAATTCTATTGTGCTATAGAATTTATTATCCATGAAACCCGCGCTCGCAACGCGCGCCGCGCCAAGCTCGCGGCGGCGGCTCACCGAGGTGATCGACGCGGCGGCGCGGGTCTTCGCGCGGCGCGGCTACCACGGCGCCTCCACCCAGGACATCGCCGACGTCCTCGGCATCCGCCAGGCGAGCCTGTACTACTACTTCGCGTCCAAGGAGGCGGCGTTGGAGGCGGTTTGCAGCGACGGTGTCGAAGACTATGCCGTCCGCGCCCTCAACATACTGCGCAGCAAGGGCAGCGCGTCCGAGAAGGTCGCGAGGTTGGTGTTCCATCACCTCTCCCCGGTCGTGGAGCGCCAACATTTCACCGTCGTCTTCCACCGGGAACGCCGCTACCTGCCTCCGCTCGCGCGCGAGCGCATCCGCGTCATGGAGCAGCGCTACGAGCGCATCATCCAGAAGATCATCGAGCAGGGCATGAAGAGCGGCGAATTCCGGCCGGAGCTGGACGCACGCCTGGCGACGCTCGCCCTGCTCGGCCTTGGTAACTCGGCGACGGCCTGGTACGGGCGCGAGCCCGGCGTGACGATCGAGCGCATCACCCAGAACTACGTCGACCTGCTCGTGCGCGCCTTCCGGGTCCACAATTGAAGAGCGCCCTGCACCTGCTGGCGGAGCGCGCGCGCACCACGCCCGATGGCATCGCGTATCGCGCCAAGCGCCTGGGTCTGTACCGCGAAGTCAGCTGGCGCCAGCACGCCGACAACGTGGCGCGCTGCGCCGTGGGCTGGCTCAAGCTCGGCCTGCAGCCCGGCGAGCGCGTCGCCATCATGGGCGACGCGTGCGAGGAATGGGTCATCGCCGACCTCGGCGCACAGGCCGCCGGCGCGGTGACCTTCGGGATCTACCCGACCGCTTCCGCCGCCGAGGTCGAGTACCAGCTGCGCGACGCCGGCGCCTCGCTCTTCGTCGCCGAGAACCAAGAGTACGTCGACAAGGTGCTGCCGCTCCTCGAGCGCCTGCCGGGCCTGCGCCGCATCGTGGTCATCGACGACTCGGCGATGTTCGCTTATGACCGTACGCGGATCACGCGCTTCGAAGACTTGATGGCGCGGGCAGGAGAGCCCCTGGAGCAACTCTGCGACGGGATCGCCGCCGATGGGCCGGCCTTCGTCGTTTACACCTCCGGCACGACCGGGCACCCGAAAGGCGCGCTCGTCACCCACGGCACGCACGTCGCCGCCGCGCGCAACATGGTCGAGCACTACCCTCAGCTGGCGAAGCCCGGGCAGCGCACCGTCATTTACCTGCCGCTCTGCCACATCCTGGGCCGCGACATGGGCATCACGCTGCCGCTCCTCGGCGGGCCGACGCCGCACTTCGGCGAAGACGTGGAGGACCTGCCGCGCACGCTCTACGAGGTCGCCCCCACCGTGCTCGTCACCGTACCGCGCTACCTGCAGAAGTTCGCCTCGCAGGTGCTGATCCGCATTGGCAATACCTCGCCGCTCAAGTGCGCGGCGTACGGCCTGGCGATGAAGGCCGGCCGCAGGCACGCCAAAGCCCGATGGGAAGGAAAAGCGGGAAGCAGCCTGCTTTACGGGCTCGCCAGGCTGCTTGTCTTCAAACCGTTGCTCGAGCAGCTCGGCCTCGACAAGGTCGAGCTGGCCATCGCTGGCGGCGCGCCGCTGCCGCCCGAGACCGCGGCGCTCTGGCAAATCTGGGGCGTGAACCTCGTAGAGATATACGGGCAGACCGAGCAGGCCGGCGCGATCATCTCCGGGCAGCAGGGACCGTTCCCCCGTCCCGGCAACGTCGGCACGGTGGCGCCAGGCTGGGAGCTCAGGCTCGGCGAGGGCGGCGAGATCCTAGTGCGCGGGCCGCACCAATTCGCCGAGTACCTGAACAACCCCGAGGCGACGCGCGAGGTGAAGGGCGCCGACGGTTGGCTTCGCACCGGCGACATAGGTGAACTGAGCGGCTCGCCGCACCACGGGGTGCTGCGCCTCGTCGACCGCGCGCGCGATTTCATCGTCACCGCGGGCGGCAAGACCCTTTCGCCCTCCTACATCGAGAACCTGGTGCGCTGCAGCCCCTACATCGCCGAAGCGATGGTCATCGGGCACGGGCGCAAGTACGTGACGGCGCTGGTCGAGATCGACTACGACGCGGTCGCCGACTGGGCGCGCAGCCGCGACGTCGCCTACACCGGCTTCACGAGCCTCGCCGGGCATGCGGAGGTGCGAAAGCTCATCGAGGGCGAGATCGAGAAGGCGAATGCGTCGCTCGCTCGCGTCGAGCAGGTAAAGAGCTTCCGTATCCTGCCCAAGGCCCTCGACCCGGAGGAGGAAGGCGAGCCGATGACGCCCACGCGCAAGGTGAAGCGCACGCTGATGCTCGAGCGTTTCCGCGAGCTGGTCGAATCGATGTACGACGACCGCGAGGAGCGGCTCGTCGCCGCAGGCGTCGGAGACGCCCTTACCTAAGGAGGAGACCATGAGAAGGATCCTTTGCACCATGGCGGCGGCGCTCTTGCCGATCGCCCCAGCAAGCGCGCAGGACGCCTATGTGATCGGCGTCTCCGCCGCGATGACCGGCCCGGTGGCCTCGAACTACGCGCCGGTGGTCGAGGCGATGAAAGCCTATCTCGAGCACCTCAACGCGCGCGGCGGCATCAACGGCAAGCCGGTGCGCGTGGTGGTGCTCGACGACCAGGCGCAGCCTTCGCGCGCCGCCACCAACGCGAAGCAGCTGCTCGCGCAGGACAAGGTCGTCATGCTCCTGAACACGAGCCTCTCGTCCACCTATGCGCCGATGATCGCCGAATCCAGGCGCGCGCGCGTCCCGCTGTACTTCGCAGGAGCGGTGTGCCCCAAGGAAACCTACCCGCCCGCCGATCCACTGCAGTTCTGCTCCACCGCGTTCGGCGCAAACCTGGATTCGCAGGCCGCCCTCGCCTTCATCAAGAGCCACGCCAAGGAAAGCGTGCGGCTCGGACTGGCCGCGATGGCGATCCCGATCGCGCGCGGCGAGATCGACTACGCCGAGACGCTTTCCAAGACGCTCGGCATGACGCCCGTGGAAAAGCAGATTTCGCCGCCACCGGCGCCGGATTACACGCCGTTTGCGAGCAAGTTGAAGGACGCGAACCCGAACTGGGTCTGGTCGTGGTCGCCGTGGGTGGCGCAGGTGCGCGTGTTCGAGGCCATGCGGCGCCTCGGCTGGAGCGGCCGTTACGTGACCTGGGCGCACCTCAACGCCGAGGAGGAGCTCGCGCGCATCCGCGACGGCGAGTTCTATGTCATCGGCACCAACGCCTTCCTCGAGGACAACCTGCCGATCCACGCCGAGATCCGCGCGGTGGCGGCGCGGGCCAAGCTCGAGCACCCGGTGTCGTATCTCACCGAGGGGTTCGTGGCGGGCCTCGTCGTCGAGAGCGTGCTGCGCAATACGCCCTGGCCGCCGACGCCGCAGAAGGTGCTCGCGGCGATGAACAACGTGAAAGTCGACATGAAGGGGCTGCGCGGCGGACCGCTCGAGTGGACGAAGGACAACCACTTCCGCACCCGCCAGTACTACCGCGTGTGGCGCTGGGATCCGCAGGCGAACCGGATCGCTCGGGCGCAGGACTGGCAGGCGATCGACGTGAAGCGCTAGCTTGCAGCTGGCGGTCAACATCCTCGTACTCGCGGCGATCTACGCGCTGATCTGCTGCGGGTACGTGCTCATCTACCGGGTGAGCCGCGTGTTGTCGCTCGCGCACGGCGAGCTGATGATGCTCGGCGCCTACGGGCTGTACGCCACGGCGTCGCTGTTTTCCGGCCACCCGATCGTCGCCATCGCCGCGGCGGCGGCGATTGCGCTGGCCGTCGGCGTGGCGGTTTACTTCGCGCTGATGTGGCGCATGACGGGCGAATCGGTGCTCGCCGCGGTGCTCGCCACCATCGCGCTCGGCATCCTGCTGCGCGGGGCAATGATCCTGATGTTCGGCACGCAGACGCGCTATCCGCTGCGCGACCTCGGCTGGACGAACGCCTCGCTCGACATCCTCGGCGCGCGCATCTCGGCGGTCGGCCTGGCGCTCATCGTCTGCACCGCCCTCGTCTACCTGGGCCTCGCCGTGTTCCTGCTGGCGACGCGCTGGGGAATCCGCATGCGTGCAGCCGGGCAGCACCCGCTGCTCGCGGCCCAGCGCGGAATCGGCCTGCACGGCATCTACGCCCTTGCTTGGGGCCTCGCGACGTTCACCGGAGGGCTCGCCGGGATGCTGATCGCGAGCGATGCAGGGCTGGAAAGCACCCTGGTGATCATCGGCCTCAAGGCGTTCCCGGCAGCGCTCGTCGGGGGACTGGACAGCCTCGTCGGCGCCCTCGTCGGCTCGTTGGTCGTTGCCGCAGCCGAGGTGCTGCTCATCAACTACGTCGATCCGCTGCTTTCCGACGTGGTGCCCTTCGCCATCCTGCTCGCCATGCTCGTGGTGCGTCCCTGGGGTCTCTTCGGCACGCGCGAGGAGCTCGATCGCGTATGAGCGGCTACTTCCGCACGCGCTACACCGAGGACTCGGCGCTGCTCGACACGCGCTCGCGGAAATTCTGGCTTGCCGTGCTGCTCGCTGGCCTGGCGGCCTATCCCTTTGCGGCGAACGTACTGTGGCTGGAGCTCGCGAACCAGGTATTGCTCGCCTCGGTCGGCGCGATCGCTCTGATGCTCCTCACCGGCTACGCCGGCCAGATATCGCTGGGGCACGCCGGCCTGCTCGCGGCAGGCGCCTTCACGACCGGGATTCTCTTCAAGGAGCTGAGTGCGCCGTTCTGGGTCACGCTGCCCGCCTCGGCGGTCCTCGGGGCCGCGCTCGGGCTGCTGTTCGGGCTGCCCAGCCTGCGGCTGCGCGGCCTTTACCTCGCCGTCTCGACGCTCGCGCTGCACTTCATCGTGATCTACCTCGGCGGCGAGTACGAAACCAGGCGCGGCTATTCCACCGGCATCGTCATCGACTCGCCGATTGGCGACGCGCGCGCCTGGTACTTCGTGCTGCTGGCGGCCTCTGCCGCGACGCTCGTCTTCGCCCTCAACCTGCTGCGCGCGCGCACCGGCCGCGCCTGGCGCGCGATCCACGGGCGCGAGGCGGTCGCCGAGGCGCTCGGTATCGACGTGCACCGCGCCAAGCTCTCCGCCTTCGTGATCTCCTCCACCCTTACCTCGATGGCGGGATGTCTCCTCGCCTACTACCGCGGCTTCGTTTCCGCCGAGGCGTTCTCGCTGTACCTGACGATCGAATATGTCGCCATGATCATCATCGGCGGCATGGGCTCCCTGCTCGGCGCGATCCTCGGCACGGTGTTCGTGGTGCTCTTTCCCTATGCCATCGACGCCGCGATGGCGCTCCTCGGCATGGCCGAGCGCCTGTCCTCGGTCGTCTTCGCGGTGAACTACGCCGCCTTCGGCCTGGCGATGATCGCTTTCCTCGTCTTCGAGCCGCAGGGCCTGGTGGGCCTGTGGCGCCGCGCGCGCGACTGGTTCGCGCTGTGGCCGTTCAAGCAACGGCCGCTTTCCCGGTGATGCTGCTCAAGCTCGAGAAGCTCGAGGTGGTCTACCACCGCGTGATAACCGCGGTGCAGGGGGTGTCGCTCGAGGCGCGCGAGGGCTCCATCGTCGCGCTCCTCGGCACCAACGGCGCCGGCAAGACGACGACGCTGCGCGCCATCTCGGGGTTCATCGGCCTCGACGATGCCCGGGTGACGGAAGGCGCGATCACCTTCCGCGGCGAGCGCATCGAGAACCGCGCGCCGCACGGCCTGACCGCGCTCGGGATCGCGCTGGTGCCCGAGCGCAGCAAGGTGTTCGAGAACCTTAGCGTCGACGAGAACCTGCTGGCCGTGGTGCCCCGCAAAAACGCGAAGTTCGAGCGCCAGCGGGTGTACGAGTTCTTTCCGGCGCTCGCGCCGCTGCGGCGCCGGGCGGCGGGCTATCTGTCCGGCGGAGAGCGCCAGATGCTCGCCATCGGCGCCGCGCTCGCCTGCGCGCCGCGGCTGCTGCTGGTGGACGAGCTCTCGCAGGGACTGGCCCCGGTGCTCGTCGAGGAGCTGATGGAGCGCCTGAAGCTCATCCGCTCGGCGGCGTCGACCACCATCCTGCTCGTCGAGCAGAATGCGCAGATCGCGCTCGAGGTCGCCGACTACGGCTACGTGATGGAAAACGGGCGCATCGTGCTGGACGGGACGCCCGAGCGGCTGCGCGCTCACCAGGATATCCAGGAGTTCTATCTCGGCGGCGGCGGCGCCCGCCGAAGCTATCGCGACGTCAAGCAGTACCGCCGTACGCGGCGCTGGTATGGCTGAGCTCGAGGTCCAGTCGCTGTCGCTCGCTTTCGGTGGACTGAAGGTGCTGCAGGGCATTTCCTTCCGCGCGCGGCAGGGCGAGCTGCTCGCCCTTATCGGGCCGAACGGCGCGGGCAAGACCTCGGTGCTCAACTGCATCTGCGGCCTCTACCGGCCCAGCGGCGGCGAAATCCGCTTCGACCAGGCCTCGCTGCTGAAGCACCCGCCGCACGCAATCGCGCGCCTGGGCATCGCGCGCACCTTCCAGCACGGCGAGCTCTTCGGCCACATGAGCGTGCTCGAGAACCTGCTCGTCGCCCGCCATGCGCGTTTTCGTACGCATGCGCTGGGCGAGGGCCTCCGCCTTCCGGGCACGCGCAGCGCGGAGAGCGAGCACCGGCGGCGCGTCGAGGAGGTGCTGGAATTCGTCGAGCTCGAGCGCTACCGCCACCGCCCGGTCGACGCTCTGCCCTTCGGCCTGCAGAAGATCATCGGCTTTGCCCGCGCGCTGGCGATGGAGCCCAAGGTGCTGCTGCTCGACGAGCCCTCCGCCGGGCTCAATCGCGAGGAGCGCGAGGACCTGGCGCGCCACATCCTGAGAATCCGGCACGAGCTCGGCATCGCGATGATCTGGGTCGAGCACGACATGCAGATGGTCGCCGACCTCGCCGACCGCCTGTACGTGCTGAATTACGGCTCGCCGATCGCCGAAGGCGCGCCGCAAGAGGTGCTGCGCGATCCGCGCGTCATCGAGGCCTATCTGGGGACGCGCGCGCGCTAGGCCGCAAACAGCTCGATCACCCGCTCGCGCAGCCAGCGGTTGCCCGGATCGGCCTCGAAGCGCTCGTGCCAGTGCACCGCGACCTCGGCGGGCGGCATCGGCACCGGCGGCGGCAGGCACTTGAACTTCCCCTGCCGCTCGTAGACGCGCGCCACCCGCGCGGGCAGCGTGAGGATGAGGTCGGTGCGCTCGAGCACCATCGGCACCACGGTGAAGTGCGGCACGCGCAGCGCGATGCGCCGCGCGACGCCGGCGCGCTCGAGCGCCTCCTCGATCACGCGGTGCCCGCCGCCCCGATACGTCACCAGGACGTGCGACGCTGCGAGAAAATTTTTCTTCGTTAACCGCTTCGCCGGGTGGCCGGCGCGCATGAGGCACAGGTACGGGTCGCGGAACAGCGCCCGCCGCGCCACCGGCGGGCCGAGCGCGGGCAGGAAGCCGATGGCGAGATCGAGGGCGCCGGCGCCGAGCGCGTCGGCAATATGCTCGAGATCGGCCGCCACCGCTTCCAGGCGCACCCCGGGCGCGGCCCTCTGCACCCGCTCGACGAGGGGGGGCAGGAACTCCACCTGCCCGAGGTCCGACATGTAGAAGCGGAAGGCGCGCGTGGAGGCCGCAGGATCGAATCCCGGGCCGTGCGCGAGCGCCGATTCGAGCAGTGCCAGCGCCTGGCGCACCGGCTCGGCAAGCTCGCGCGCAAAGGGCGTGGGGTCCATGCCCGCCGCAGTGCGAACGAACAGCGCGTCGCCGAACACGGCGCGCAAGCGCGCAAGGGCGTTGGAGACCGCCGGCTGCGTCAGCCCCAAGCGCGCGGCGGCCGGCGTCACGCCCCGCTCGTAGAGCACCGCGTCGAACACCCGCAGCAGGTTCAGGTCGACGTCCTGGACATTCATGGCCGTGATTCATACCATGCGCATCATTGATTTGACAAATGGTGAGCGCCCGCGCCACCATTGCCGGCGCTCACTCTAGGAGGGATCCAATGAAAGCCATGCACTGGCTCGCCGCCGCGGCTGCTGCCGCGCCGATGCTCGCGGGCGCCCAGGAAGTCACGTTGAAGCTCGTGTCGGCCTTTCCCGAGACCGCCACGTACGTGAAGCACATGACGCCCTGGATCCAGAAGTTCAACGCCGGCGGCAAGGGCGTCGCGCAGATCAACTTCATCGGCGGCCCCAAGGCCATCCCCACCTTCGAGGTCGGCACCTCGGTGAAGAACGGCGTGGTCGAGATGGCGATGAACACCGGCGCCTTCTATACCAACCTCATGCCCGAGGCCGATTTCCTCAAGCTCTCGCAGATCACCATCGCGGAGCAGCGCAAGAACGGCGCCTACCAGTACATCAACAAGGTGTGGAACCAGAAGGCGAACCTCATGTACCTGGCGCGCATGGTCGACGAGACGCCGTTCCACCTGTATCTCACGAAGAAGATCGACAAGCCCGACCTCGCGGGGCTCAAGATCCGCATCACGCCGGTCTACCGGGACTTCTTCCAGGCGATGGGCGCGACGCTCATTCAGACGCCTCCGGGCGAGGTCTACACCGCTCTGGAGCGCGGCGTGGTCGACGGCTACGGCTGGCCGATCCACGGCATCTTCGACCTGAACTGGCACGAGAAGACCAAGTTCCGCGTCGACCCGGGCTTCTACAACGCCGAGGTCTCGATCATCATGAACCTCGACGCCTGGAAGCGGCTGAATGCCAAGCAGCGCGCCTATATCGAGAAGCAGGCGCTCGCGCTGGAGGCGATGAACAGCTACTGGCGGAAGCTCAACCAGGAGGAAACCCAGCGCCAGGAGAAGAGCGGCATCCAGACCGTCAAGTTCGATGCGGCGACCGCGAAATCCTACGTCGCAAAGGCGTACGACGTGGGCTGGGCGAGCGCCATCAAGCAGAGCCCCGAGCATGGGCCGCAACTGAAGAAGCTGCTGTCGAAGTGAAGTGGCGGGCGTTTACGGCAACCTGCTGAAAGGGCTGGCCGCCCTCGCCGCTCTGCTCCTCGGGGTCACCGCCCTGGCGATCACGCTCGACGTGATCGCGCGCAACGTCGGGCTGGGCACGCTGCCGTGGATCCTGGAGGTCTCCGAGTACGTCCTGCCGCTCGCCACGTTCCTCGCCGCGCCCTGGCTGCTGCGCCGCAACGAGCACGTGCGGCTCGACGTGCTGCTTACCGCCTTCCCGCGGCTCGGCGTGCTGGCGAACCTGGTCGGCCTCGCGGTGTGCGGCGTGCTCGTGGTCTACGGCGTGCGCACCATCCTCAATTCGGCGGCGCAGGGCTCGATGGTCTTCAAGAGCGTGGTTTTCCCCGAATGGTGGCTGTATGCGCCGGTTCCGCTGTGCTTCGGGCTGCTGTCGATCGAGTTCCTGCGGCGCCTGGCGGGTAGATGACCTGGTGGGTCGCCGCGGGACTGCTGTTCGGCATCCTCACGCTGCTCTTCGCGGCGGCGGTGCCGGCTGCGTTCGCGTTCCTGGGCATCAACATCGTCGGCGCGTGGGTGTGGCTCGGCAAGGATGCGGGACTCATTCAGCTGGTGCGCAACGGCGTCGCCTCGATCTCCTCGTTCTCGCTCACCCCGATCCCGTTCTTCGTGCTGATGGGCGAGGTGCTGTTCCATACCGGCGTGGCGATGAAGGCGATCGACGCCATCGACCGGCTGATCTGGCGCGTTCCCGGACGTCTGTCCGTGGTCGCCGTGGTCGCCGGGACGATTTTTTCGGCGATCTCGGGCTCGACCATTGCGACCACCGCGCTGCTCGGCAGCCTGCTCCTGCCGCAGATGCTCGCGCGCGGCTACCACCCCAGCATGGCCATGGGGCCGATCATGGCAATCGGCGGAGTCGACATGCTGATCCCGCCTTCCGCGCTCACCGTCCTTCTCGGCAGCCTCGCCGGGATCTCGATCGCCGAGCTGCTGATCGCCGGCATCGTGCCGGGCGCGCTGCTTTCTGTGCTGTTCGTCGGCTGGATCGTGCTGCGCGCCGTGATTAACCCTACGCTCGCCCCGGCTTTCGAGCCGCCGGACCTTCCGGCATGGCAGCGCTGGAAGCCCCTGCTCATCTACGTGACGCCGCTGGTGCTGATCTTCGTCGTGGTCGTTGCCGCCATGGCCGCGGGCTGGGCGACGCCTACCGAAGCGGCGGCGATCGGCGCGGTCGCTACCGTGCTCGTGGCGTGGATTTATCGGTCGCTGAGCTGGTCGAACCTGATGCAGGCGCTCATGGGAACCGCCGCCATCTCGGGAATCATCCTGTTCATCATCGTGGGCGCGACCACCTTCGCCCAGATCCTCACTTTTTCCGGCGCGACCAATGGGCTGGTGGAGGCGATCAAGGGGGCCGAGCTCGCGCCCTGGCTGGTGCTCGGCGCGATGATGCTGATCCTGCTGGTGCTCGGCTGCTTCGTCGACCAGGTGAGCATGATGCTCATCTCCCTGCCGTTCTTCATGCCGCTGGTGGCGACCTACGGCTTCGACCCGGTGTGGTTCGGCGTGCTGTTCCTGTTCTGCATGCAGCTCGGGCTGCTGACCCCGCCGTTCGGCATGCTGCTTTTCACCATGAAAAGCGTCGCGCCGAAGGAAATCGAAATGCACCAGGTTTGGCAGTCCGTTGTGCCTTACCTGGTGATGGGGCTGCTGGGTCTTGTTGCCGTGCTCGCGTTTCCGCCGCTCGCCACCTGGCTGCCCAAGGTGCTGATTAGGTAACCATGGAACGATCCTTCAAGGAAGAAGTCGCCAAGCTCAGGCTTGGCGAGGGCGAGACCTTCCACGGCGAGGCGATTCTCGCGGTCACCAAGGCGCTGCTGCAGGCCGGCGTCGCCTACGTCGGCGGCTACCAGGGCGCGCCGGTGTCGCACGTCATGGACGTGCTGAACGACGCGCGCGACATCCTCGACGAGCTCGGCGTGCACGTCGAAACCAACGCCAACGAGGCGGGCGCGGCCGCGATGCTCGGCGCGTCGATCAATTACCCGCTGCGCGGCGCGGTGGCATTCAAGTCCACGGTGGGCACGAATGTCGCCTCGGACGCGCTCTCCAACCTCGCCTCGGCCGGCGTGAAAGGCGGCACGCTCATCGTGCTCGGCGAAGACTACGGCGAAGGCGCCTCGATCATCCAGGAGCGCAGCCACGCGTTCGCGATGAAGTCGCAGATCTGGCTGTTCGATCCGCGGCCCAGCCTGCCGAAGATCGTGGAGATGGTCGAGGAGGGCTTCGAGCTCTCCGAGGCTTCGAGCACCCCCGTGATGCTCGAGCTGCGTATCCGCGCCTGCCACGTGCACGGCAGCTTCAAGACCAAGAAGAACCGGACGCCGCGGTTTTCCAAGAAGGCATGGATCGAGAACCCCGAGTTCGACTACGGCAGGATCTGCCTGCCGCCTGCGACCTACGCGCAGGAAAAGCAGAAGATCGAGGTGCGCTGGCCTGCGGCGGTTCGCTTCATCAAGGAGAGAAAGCTCAACGAAGTTTTCCTGGGCACACAGCGGGAGCTCGGCATCGTCTGCCAGGGCGGCCTGTACAACGCGGTAATCAGGGCGCTGCAACTGCTTGGGTTTGCCGACGCGTTCGGCGTGTCGCGCATTCCCATCTACTGCATGAACGTCACCTATCCGCTGATACCGGAGGAGGTGGTCGAGTTCTGCGCCGGAAAGAAGCAGGTGCTGGTCATCGAAGAAGGCCAGCCTGCCTACCTCGAGGAGGCGCTGCTCGCCATACTGCGGCGCCACGACGTGGAAGACGTCAGGCTACGCGGCAAGGACGTGCTGCCCATGGCGGGCGAGTACACCGGCGAAGTGGTCCTTACGGGGATTTCGAAGTTCCTCGGGAAAGAGGCAGCGGTAACGCCGATCAACAATCTCAAGGAAAAGGCCGCCAGCCTGCTGGGCGGGCTGCCGCAGCGGCCGCCGGGGTTCTGCGTCGGCTGCCCGGAGCGGCCGGTGTTCTCCGCGATGAAGGTGCTGGAGAACAGTATGGGCAAGTTTCACCTCTCCGCCGACATCGGCTGCCATCTCTTCTCGACGCTGCCGCCTTTCGACATCGGCAACACCGTGCTCGGCTATGGCCTGGGGCTCGCCTCGAACTCCGCAGTGCACCCGGTATTCGGCAAGCGCACTGTGACCATGATGGGCGACGGCGGCTTCTGGCACAACGGCCTCACCACCGGCATCGCCAACACCGTGTTCAACAAGAACGACGGCATCCTGGTCATCATGAAGAACGGCTACAGCTCGGCGACCGGCACGCAGGAGCTGCCTTCCTCGCCGCAGCACAGCGAGCACAAGGCCGACCTCAGCATGGAGCGCGCGCTCGAGGGCGTCGGCGTGGGCTGGGTGAGGACGGTGGACAACTACCGCGTCGGCGAGGTCGCCAAGACGCTCAAGGAGGCGATGAACACCGATTACAAGGGCCTCAAGGTGATCATCGCCGAGGGCGAGTGCCAGCTCGAGCGGCAGCGCAAGCTGCGTCCGCAAGTCGCGGAAAAGCTGTCGAAGGGCGAAAGGCAGGTGCGGGTGAAGTACGGCGTCGATGAAGACACCTGCACCGGCGACCATTCCTGCATTCGGCTCTCGGGCTGCCCGACGCTCACCATCAAGGACAATCCCGACCCGCTGCGCCGCGACCCGGTCGCCACGGTGATCGACGGCTGCGTCGGCTGCGGCCTGTGCGGCGAGAACGCGCACGCCGCGGTGCTGTGCCCTTCGTTCTACCGCGCAGAAGTCGTCCAGAACCCCACCTGGCGGGACAAGCTCCTTTTCAAGATCCGTGGAACGGCAATTCACTAAGGAAATAGAGTCGCTGCACCTCGGCGACGGCGATACCTTCCACGGCGAGGGCATCCTCGCGGTGACGAAGGCGCTGCTGCAGTCGGGCGTGTCGTACGTCGGCGGCTACCAGGGCGCGCCGGTGTCGCATCTCCTCGATGTGATGGTGCAGGCGCGCGATTACATGGACGAGCTCGGCGTGCACGTCGAGGCCTGCACCAGCGAGGCGGCGGCTGCGGCGATGCTCGGCGCATCGATCAACTACCCCGCGCGCGGCGCGGTCACCTGGAAGTCGATCGTCGGCACCAATGTCGCCGCGGATGCGCTGTCGTATCTGGCGAGCGCGGGCGTGATGGGCGGCGCGCTCATCGTGCTCGGCGAGGACTACGGCGAGGGCGGCGTAGTGGCGCAGGAGCGCAGCCACGCCTTCGCGCTGAAGTCGCTCATGTGGCTGCTGGATCCGCGGCCGAACCTCGAGACCATCGTTTCCCTGGTGGAGCGCGGCTTCGAGCTTTCCGAGGCCACCAACACCCCGGTGATGATGGAGCTGCGCATCCGCGCCTGCCATGTGCGCGGCAGCTTCAGGACGAAGCCGAATCGCGCGCCCGCCGTCTCCAAGAAGCATCTCCTGGAAGGGCCGCCGCCGGAGTTCATCTACGACCGCCTGGCGCACCCGCCGGCCACCTTCCGCCAGGAGAAGCTGAAATCCGACGTGCGGCTGCCTGCGGCGCGCAAGTTCATCGCCGAGCATCGCCTGAACGAGGTGTTCGCCGGCAGCGAGGACGTCGGCATCGTCGCCCAAGGCGGGCTTTGCAACACGCTGCTGCGCGCGCTGAAGACCCTGGGCCTCGCCGACGCGTTCGGCAACAGCCGCATTCCAATCCTCGCGCTCAACGTCGTCTATCCGCTGGTGCCGGAGGAGATCCTCGCCTTCGCAAGGGACAAGAAGGCCCTGCTCGTCCTGGAAGAAGGCCAGCCGGAGTTCATCGAGCAGGAGATCGCCACCTTGCTGCGCCGCGCCGATGCGCCGGCGCGGCTGCACGGCAAGGACTGCGTGCACATGGCGGGCGAGTACACCGCCGAGGCGATGGTGCGCGGCATCGCGAAGTTCCTGGCGCAGCATGCATCCCACCTGGACGTTTCGCAGGGAAAAAAGTGGGCCGACGGGATCCAAGAGCTGCGCCAAAAGGCCGGCGAGCTGCTCGCCGCGCTGCCGCCGCGGCCGCCCACCTTCTGCATCGGCTGCCCGGAACGCCCGGTGTTCTCGGCGATGAAGCTGGTGGCGCAGGACATCGGCCGGCCGCACGTGTCGATGGACGTCGGCTGCCACGCCTTCGCCTCGTTCGAGCCTTTCTCGCAGGGCAATACGCTGCTCGGCTACGGCATGAGCCTCGCAGCCGCGGCGGGCGTCGGGCCGATGTCCGCACGGCGGCCGGTCGCGGTGATGGGCGACGGCGGCTTCTGGCACAACGGCCTGCTTTCCGGCGTCGCCTCGAATCTCCTCAATCGCGGCGACGGCGTGCTCGTCATCATGAAGAACGGCTACGCGTCGGCGACCGGCACGCAGGAGCTCATCTCCTCCCCGCCGGAGGAGATGCGCGAGCGCTCGCTCGGCGAAAGCGCCGCGCACGGCGACCGCACCATCGAGCGCACGCTTACGGGGCTCGGCGTGAAGTGGCTGCGCACGGTGGACAACTACAAGGTCGGCGAGGTGGCGAAGGCCTACAAGGAAGCGATGACCACCTCCGAAAAAGGCCTCAAGGTCATCATCGCCGAGGGCGAATGCCAGCTCGAGCGGCAGCGGCGCCTGCGCCCTGTTGTCGGCAAGCAATTATCTGAAGGAAAGCGAACCGTCAGGGTCAAGTACGGGGTGGATGAAGACACCTGCACGGGAGATCACTCCTGCATCCGGCTTTCGGGCTGCCCGACGCTCACCATCAAGGACAATCCCGACCCGCTGCGCTGCGACCCGGTCGCCACGGTGATCGACGGCTGCGTGGGCTGCGGCCTGTGCGGCGAGAACGCGCACGCCGCGGTGCTGTGCCCCTCCTTCTACCGCGCCGAAGTCATCCAGAACCCGACGGGCTGGGACCGGCTCGCGTCCAAGGTAAGGCGTCTTTTCGCATGAATCTGCCGGAGCGCCCGATCACCCTACTCATCGCCGCGCTCGGCGGCGAAGGCGGCGGCGTGATGGCCGACTGGCTCATGCAGGCCGCCACGCAAAGCGGCTTCCCCGCGCAGGCGACCTCGATTCCGGGCGTCGCGCAGCGCACCGGGGCGACCACGTATTACCTCGAGGTCTATCCCGAAACGCGGGAAAAGCTCGGCGGCAGGGAGCCGGTGCTCTCGCTCACGCCGAGCCCGGGCAACGTCGACATCATGGTCGCCTCCGAGCTCGTCGAGGCGGGGCGCGCCATGCAGAACGGCTATGTCGACCCGCAGCGCACCACGCTGATCGCATCCACGCACCGCATCTACGCGACGGCGGAGAAGATGCAGATGGCCGACGGCCGCTTCGACAGCGAGCGGGTGATCGATGCCGCGCGCCAGCTCGCGAAGCGCGCGGTGCTCTTCGACATGCGCAAGCTCGCGCAGGAAAGCGGCACGGTGATCAACGCGGTGCTGTTCGGCGCAATGGCGGGAAGTGGCGTGCTGCCGCTGTCGCGTGAAGTATGCGAGGCGGCGATCCGCCACGGCGGGCGCGGCGCCGAGGCGAGCCTGCGCGGCTTCGCCGCCGGGTTCGGCATCGCCGCTGGCGAGCGCCCTGCGCCCGTTCCACCCGCGCCGCCGAAGCGGGCAACCGAGGTGACGGAGATATTGAAGATCGCGAAGGAAAGGCTGCAGGATTATCAAGGCGCTTCGTACGCCGCGCTCTACGAAGAGCGCATGAGGCCCTTTCTGGCCGGCGAAGCGCAGCTTGCCGCCGAGGTGGCGCGGCATCTCGCGCTGTGGATGGCCTACGAGGACATCATCCGCGTCGCCGACCTCAAGACCCGCGCCAGCCGCTTCGAGCGCGTGCGCAGGGAAGTGGGCGCGCGCGACGGCGAGCCGGTCGTGGTGATCGATTACCTCAAGCCGGGTATCGAGGAATTCGCTTCGGTTCTTCCCGCTTTCCTCGGAAGGAGGCTCGTTTCCTGGGCCGAGCGGCGCGGCAAGCTCGACGCGTACAACGTCGGCATGCACATCAAGACCTCCAGCCTCTCCGGCTATCTGCTGGTGCGCGCGCTCGCGTGGCTCAAGCCTTGGCGGCCGAGGAGCTATCGCTACCAGGAAGAGCAGCGGCTCATCGAGCGCTGGCTCGCGCTCGTCGCCGAGGCCGCGAAGCGCGACCCGGCGCTCGCCCTCGAAATCGCGGAATGCGCGCGGCTGCTCAAGGGTTACGGCGAAACCCATCGGCGCGGCAAGGCCAATTTCCTCGCCATCGTGGACGCGCTGGTGGAAAACCCGCCCACGTCGAGCACGCGCGAGCAGGCGGCCGCCATCCGCAAGGCCCGCGAAGCCGCGCTCGCCGACCCCGAGAGCAAGGCGCTCGGCACGACGCTCGGCAAGCCGGTCGTCTGGCTCAAGCAGGCGGCGCGCACGTAAAATCGCATATTGACCGAACCATCAGAAAGACTCCCATGGCAAGCGTCCCCCAACCCAGCATCGGCTCCGCGCGGCAGGAGCTTTACCGCCGCATGGACAAGCTCAACCTCACGCCGTTATGGGAGGTGCTGCACAACCTGATCCCCAACGAGCCGGCCACGCCGTGCAAGCCGGCGCTGTGGAAATACCGCGACGCGCGGCCCTATCTCATGGAAGCGGGCAAGCTGATCACCGCCAAGGAGGCGATCCGGCGCGTGCTGATCCTGGAGAATCCCGGCATGCGCGGCGCGTCGTGCATCACGCAGAGCCTGTACGCCGGCCTGCAACTCATCCTGCCCGGCGAGATCGCGCCCAGCCATCGCCATTCGCAGTCCGCTCTGCGCTTCATCGTCGAGGGCTCGGGCGCGTACACGGCGGTAGACGGCGAGCGCACGACCATGCATCCCGGCGACTTCATCATCACGCCGTCGTGGACCTATCACGACCACGGCAACCCGGGAAACGACCCGGTGGTCTGGCTGGACGGCCTGGATATCCGCATCGTCGAGATGTTCGCGGCGCAGTTCCACGAGGTGTATGCGGAAGAGGTGCAGCCCGTCTCGCGCAGCGAAGGCGCGGCCGGGGCGCGCTTCGGCAGCGGGCTGATTCCCCTCGGCGCCAGCGCGCCTTTCGGCAGAACCTCGCCGATCTTCAATTACCCGTATGCGCGCAGCCGGGAAGCGCTGCATATGCTTTCGCGCGACCAGGACCCCGACCGCTGCCATGGCTGGAAGATGCAGTACGTCAATCCGCTGTCGGGCGGCCACGCCATGCCGACCATCGCCGCGTTCATCCAGCTGCTGCCCAAGGGCTACCGCACCCAGCCCTACCGCTGCACCGACGGCACGATCTATTCCGTCGTTGAGGGCGAAGGCCGCGCGACCATCGGCGGCGAGCGCTTCGACTTCGAGCCGCGCGACACCTTCGTGGTGCCCTCGTGGGCGCCGCTCGAAATCGAGGCGAAGGCCGAAGCGGTGCTGTTTTCCTTCTCGGACCGGCCGGGCCAGGAAGCCATGGGGCTTTGGAGGGAAAAGCGCGCATGAACGCGCCGGACAAGGCGTTCCTCGCGCGCGAGTACAACAACCGCGAGCTGGTGCCGGATCATCCGCACTACTTCGCCCGCTGGCAGGAAGCCTCGGCCCGCACGCGCAGCAGGATGATCTGCTACCTCGACCGGCGCTACGGCGACATGCCGCGAGAGACCATCGACATCTTCCCGGCGCGCAAGGGCGACGGCAGCTGTCTGATGTTCATCCACGGCGGCTACTGGCGCGCGCTCGACAAGAGCGACCACTCCTTCCTCGCGCCGGCGTGGGTCGACGCCGGCGTATCGCTTGCGGTGGTGAATTACGACCTGTGCCCGTCCGTCACCCTGGAGGACATCGTCCAGCAGATGCTGCGGGCGAGCAGCTGGCTGTGGCTCCACGCCGAGGAATTCGGCATGGATCAGGACCGCCTGTACGTCGGCGGGCATTCCGCCGGGGGCCACCTGACGGCGATGATGATGTGCGCCCTGTGGCCGGTGTTCGACCGGCGCCTGCCCAAGGACCTCTGGAAAGGCGCCCTCGCCATCAGCGGCTTGTACGACCTGCGGCCGCTTCTCGACGTCGATTTCCTGCAAGCGGACCTGCGCCTGGACGAAGCCACGGCGCGGCGCCTGTCGCCCGCGTTCATGCCCGCGGCGACCCGCGCACCGGTCATGACCTGCGTCGGCGGCGACGAATCGAGCGAGTTCCATCGCCAGAACGCGTTGCTCGGCAGCCGCTGGCGCGGCGTTTTCGCCGGCGACATCCCGATGCCCGGCCGCAACCATTTTTCCGTGCTCGACGCCCTCGCGGAGCAGAAGAGCGCCTTGTTCGCCGGCGCGCGCCGGCTCATGAAATTGGACAAATGAACGACTACCTCCAGCCCGGGCGCTTCATCGATAGCGCCCACCCCGCCGTCATCGCCTACGCGAAAGAAAAAGCCACCGGAAAATCGGAGCGCGAACGCGCGGTGTCGCTCTACTACGCGGTTCGCGACGACATCCGCTACAACCCCTTTCAGAACTTCATGCTGGACGACGCTTATCGCGGCTCGGTGGCCCTGCGGCGCGGCGAGGGCTGGTGCGTGCCGAAAGCCGCCCTGCTCGCTGCCTGCGCGCGGGTCGTCGGCATTCCGGCGCGGCTGGGCTTCGCCGACGTGAGGAACCACCTGACATCGCCCGAGCTGACGCGGAAAATGGGCACGGATCTTTTCGTGTTCCACGGCTATACCGACCTGCTGCTGGAGGGCAAGTGGGTGAAGGCCACACCGGCGTTCAACCTCGGCCTGTGCACCCGCTTCCGCGTGAAGCCGCTCGAGTTCGACGGCACGGAAGATTCGATCTTCCATCCGTTCGACGAGGACAACCGCAAGCACATGGAATACGTGAACGACCGGGGTAATCATGCCGATGTGCCGGTCGAGCTCATCAAGCGCACGTTCAAGGAAACGTACCCGGACTACTACCACCTGGGTCCCGACGCGGCGAAGGAAAGCTTCGCGCCCGCCTGATCGCAGCATGCGCGCTCTCCTGGAGGAGAGTTTCCGGGCCGCGGTCGCCGCCGCGGACCCGCTGCAGATCCTCGCCCCGCACCTCCCCCCGGCGCCCAAGGGGCGCACTTTAGTCGCAGCGGCCGGCAAGGCCGCCGCTTCCATGGCGCTCGCCGTCGAGCAGCATTTCCGCGGCGAGCTCGACGGCATCGCCATCGTCCGCTACGGCCACGGCCTGCCCACGAAAAAAATCCGCGTCGTCGAAGCCGGCCATCCGGTGCCCGATGAGGCCGGCGAAGCGGCAGCGCGAGAGATTTTCGCAAGAACGAGCGCGCTGAAACAGGACGACCTGCTGCTCGCCCTGCTTTCCGGCGGCGGCTCCAGCCTCCTCTCGCTGCCCGCGCCCGGCATTCCGATGGCCGACCTCAAGGCCGTGACGCAGCAGCTGCTGAAAAGCGGGGCGCCGATCCAGGAAATGAACACGGTGCGCAAGCATCTTTCGGCCATTCATGGCGGGCGCCTCGCCGCCGCCAGCCGGGCGCGGGTGCTGGCGCTCATCATCTCGGATGTCACCGGCGACGATCCCACGCACATCGCCTCGGGGCCGTGCGCACCCGATCCCACCACCTACGCCGATGCGCTCGAGATCCTGAGACGCTACGCCGTGGCGCCGCCTCCGTCGGTGAAGGCAAGGCTGGAAAAAGGCGCCGACGAGACGCCGAAGCCCGGCGATCCGGTGTTCGCGAGAGTGACCAACAAGGTGATCGCCACCGCGCACCGCTCGCTGGAGGCCGCAGCCGAGGTGTTCAGGAAAAACCACATCACGCCGGTGATCCTCGGCGACACGATTACCGGGGAAGCCTCGGAAGTGGCGAAGGTCTTTGCCTCCCTGGTGCGGGAAATCCGGCAGCATGGCGCGCCATGGAAGCCGCCGGTCGCCCTGGTCTCGGGCGGCGAATGCACGGTGACGCTACGCGGCGAAGGCGGCCGCGGCGGGCGATGCTCGGAGTTCCTGCTGTCCCTCGGCGTCGAGACCGGCGGCCTCTGGGCGCTCGCCGCGGACACCGACGGTATCGACGGCTCGGAGAACAATGCGGGCGCGATCCTTACGCCGGACAGCATGCGACGCGGCCGCGATGCGCGCGGCTATCTCGGAAAAAACGACAGCTACAGCTTCTTCAGCGCCCTGGGCGACCTGCTGGTCACCGGTCCGACGCGCACCAATGTCAACGACTACCGGGCGATCCTGGTCCTTTAGGGCGCCCGCCAGGCGACCGTGCTGCCGACCTTCAGCCGCAGCTTGCGTGCCGCGCTGCCGCGCGGCACTGCGATCTCGACGAGCCCCATGCTGTTCTCGTACCAGAACGGGCCTTTCGCTTCGCTGAAAGTCGGTCGATAGGAAAGCCGTCGGCGTCCGACGCCAAGAATGGATTTTGTGCTGGCGAGGCGCAGGCCGGTGACGGCGTTGCCATAGTGGTCGATATAGATGACCTGATCGAGATCCCCGGCCGGCAAGAGGATCGCAGGCTTTTCCTTCCGCGCCAGCCAATCGCGCGGCAGGCGCTTGGCCGCGAGCGCCGCGGCGACCGGCGCGAACAGGTCCCGCCCATGGAACGATGAGGAGAGGCGCTCGGGTCGCCACGCGATGCGCGCACACTCTCGGCGACGCGCGCGCTGCCACACGAGGGACAGAAGGCCGTTGTCCGGGCCCACGAAGCTGCGGCCGTCGGCCTTCACGACGATCGCATCGCGCCTGCCGCCGACGCCGGGATCGACGACCGCAACAAAGACGGAGGTCTCCGGAAACTGGATCGCGAGCGCGGCAAGGAGGTGCGCGGCGGGCTCGATGCCGAAATCCGGCGCGTCGTGCAGCGCGTCGATGACCGGCACCCGCGGCGCGCGAGCGGCGAGGACGGCCTTGACCTGACCTACGTAGAGGTCGCGTGCTCCGAAATCGGTGAAGAGAACGAGAAGCGGGGCGCTCAGGCGGCCTTGGCTTCCTTTTCCTTCTTCTTCGACGGCTTTTCTTCGGTCTGGGGCGCCGTCTCTTGCGCGCGGTCCATCAACGTGACCAGCGCCAGCGGCGCGTTGTCGCCCTTGCGAAAGCCGGTCTTCAGGATGCGCAGGTAGCCGCCGTTCCTCTTGGCGTAGCGCGGGCCGAGGTCGTCGAACAGCTTGGCGACGATCTCGCGGTCGCGCAGGCGGTCGAAGGCGAGGCGGCGGTTGGCGAGGCTCGGCTTCTTGCCGAGGGTGATCATCGGCTCGACCACGCGCCGCAGCTCCTTCGCCTTGGGTAGCGTGGTGGTGATCTCCTCGTGCCGCAGCAGCGAGACCGACATGTTGCGCAGCATCGCGAGCCGGTGGGTCGTGGTGCGGCCGAGTTTTCTCAGTCCCTGTCCGTGACGCATGGGGCGTTCTTCCTTGTTAGGTCCGGTGCTCCAGGCCGGCAGGCGGCCAGTTCTCGAGCTTCATGCCCAGCGTAAGGCCCCGCGAGGCGAGCACTTCCTTGATTTCGTTGAGCGACTTGCGGCCGAGGTTCGGCGTCTTGAGGAGCTCGGTCTCGGTGCGCTGGATGAGGTCGCCGATGTAGTAGATGTTCTCGGCTTTCAGGCAGTTGGCCGAGCGCACCGTCAGCTCCAGGTCGTCGACCGGGCGCAGCAGGATGGGATCGACCGCGGGCGACTTGGGCTGCTCGGTCGGCAACGCCGTGCCCTCGAGCTGCGCGAACACCGACAGCTGGTCGACCAGCACGCGGGCGGCGTAGCGGATCGCCTCTTCGGGCTCGATCGCGCCGTTGGTCTCGATGTCCATGATGAGCTTGTCGAGATCGGTGCGCTGCTCGACGCGCGCCGACTCCACCGCGTACGACACGCGGCGCACCGGGCTGAACGAGGCGTCCAGGACGATGCGGCCGATGCCCTTGGTCTCTTCGGGCAGATAGCGCATGTTGCCCGGGACGTAGCCGCGTCCGGACTCGACCTTGATCTGCATCTCGAGCTTGCCGCCCGAAGCGAGGTGCGCGATCACGTGATCGGGATTCACGATCTCCACGTCGTGCGCCGGCTCGATGTCGGCCGCGGTGACGGCGCCGTTGCTGGCGGATTTCTTCAGCGTGAGGATGGCTTCCGCCCGGTTGTGCAGCCGGAACACCACGCCCTTGAGGTTCAGCAGGATGTCGACCACGTCCTCGCGCACGCCGTCGAACGTCGAGTACTCGTGCACCACGCCCGCGATCTGCACCTCGGTGGGCGCATGTCCGGGCATGGACGACAGCAGCACGCGGCGCAGCGCGTTGCCGAGGGTATGGCCATAGCCGCGCTCGAACGGCTCCATCGTCACCCGGGCGTGATTCGGGGACAGGTTTTGGACATCGACGATACGCGGCTTGAGAAATCCCGATTGGGGCATGTCTTCGGTCCTAAGAACTGATTACTTCGAATACAACTCGATGATGAGGCTCTCGTTGATGGTCGAGGAGAGCTCGCTGCGCTGCGGAAGCGCCTTGAAGGTTCCCTTCAGGGCCTTGGGATCGACGTCCATCCAATCGGGCAGGCCGCGCGAAGCGGTGTTCTCGGCTGCCGACTTGATGCGCAGGTGCTCCTTCGCCTTCGGCGCCACCTCGACCACGTCGCCGGGCTTGACCTGGTAGGAGGGGATGTTGACGCGCTTGCCGTTCACCAGGATGCCGTTGTGGCGCACGACCTGGCGCGCCTCGCTGCGCGAGCCGCCGAAGCCCATGCGGTAGGCGACATTATCCAGGCGCGACTCGAGCAGCTGTAACAGGCGCTCGCCGGTGACGCCTTTGGAGCGCGCGGCTTCAGCGTAGGTCTTGCGAAACTGGCGCTCCAGCACGCCGTAGATGCGGCGCATCTTCTGTTTTTCGCGCAGCTGCTTGCCGTAGTCCGACAGCCGCTGGCCGCTCTTCTGGCCGTGCTGGCCGGGCGCGTAGGCGCGGCGCTCGATGGCGCACTTGTCGGTAAAGCACTTCTCCGCCTTGAGGAACAGCTTCTCGCCTTCCCTGCGGCACTGACGGCACTTCGCGTCGATGACTCTGGCCATTCGAACTCCCCTAGACGCGGCGCCGCTTCGGCGGGCGGCAACCGTTATGCGGGATCGGGGTGACGTCGGCGATGCTGCCGATCTTCAGCCCGATCGCGTTGAGCGCGCGCACCGCGGACTCGCGGCCTGGGCCGGGGCCCTTGATACGCACCTCGATGTTCTTGACGCCGCATTCCTGCGCCGCGCGGCCGGCGCGCTCGGCGGCGACCTGCGCCGCGAACGGCGTCGACTTGCGCGAGCCCTTGAAGCCCGCGTTCCCGGAAGTGGCCCACGACAGCACATTGCCCTGCCGGTCGGTAATGGTGACGATGGTGTTGTTGAACGACGCATGCACGTGCGCAATGCCCTCGGCGACGTTCTTCTTCACCTTCTTGCGGGCGCGCGCGGAAGCGGTCTGCTGCAGCTCCTGCCGGGTCGGCGTGTTTCGGCTCGCCATTTATGCCACCTTCCCGACCTGGACGTTGAGCTTGACGGCGGCCTTGCGCGGTCCCTTGCGGGTGCGCGCATTGGTGCGGGTGCGCTGGCCGCGCACCGGCAGTCCCTTGCGGTGGCGCAGGCCGCGATAGCAGCCGAGATCCATCAGCCGCTTGATCGACATCGACACCTCGCGGCGCAGGTCCCCCTCCACCGTGAGCCGCTGCACGCTCTCGCGCAGCCGGTCGAGCTCGGCGTCGTTGAGGTCCTTGATCTTGCGTGAACCCTGCACTCCGGCGGCGGCGCAGATTGCCTGCGCGCGCGCCCGGCCGACGCCGTAGATCGCCGTCAGCGCGATCTCGGCGTGCTGGTGATTGGGAATGTTGATGCCTGCGATGCGTGCCATAGGGAACCCAAAATTATATCTGATTTGTCAAGGCGTTAAAACCCGAACGTCATCCTTGACGCTGCTTGTGCCGCGGATCGGAGCAGATCACCCGCACCACGCCCTTGCGCCGCACGATCTTGCACTTGCGGCAGATCTTCTTCACCGATGCCATGACTTTCATAGTTGCCTCCGCATTCCTTCTACTTCGCTCTAAACGTAATGCGACCCTTCGTAAGGTCGTAGGGCGTCAGCTGCACCGTCACCTTGTCGCCCGGCAGGATGCGGATGTAGTTCATGCGCATCTTTCCCGAAATAAACGCGTGCACAATGTGGCCGTTCTCCAGCTTCACGCGGAAGGTGGCGTTCGGCAGGTTTTCCACCACCTCCCCCTGCATCTCGATGACGTCTTCCTTCGGCATCACCGCACCGGCAGCCCACCCTTGAAGTTCGCCTTGCGCAGCAGGCTCTCGTACTGGTGCGTCATGATGTAGGCCTGCACCTGCGCCATGAAGTCCATCGTCACCACGACGATGATGAGCAGGGA
>Ga0156283_1239_pt2 | contig 87677 bp, 88 predicted proteins | sample RifCSPlowO2_12_FD_107932 | JGI IMG/M metagenome (GOLD analysis project Ga0156283, IMG submission 107932) | Betaproteobacteria bacterium RIFCSPLOWO2_12_FULL_65_14 | reverse complement strand
TCAACGGCGGCTGGTACTTCGGTCCGTAATTCGGGGTCAGAGCCCTAATTCATGATTCCGAATTAGGGCTCTGACCCCAGACTCTCAGGCGGCGAGGGTGATGCAGGCCTGTTCGTACTTGCCGCTGCCCATCGCATCCGGCTCGAAGATGTTGCGCTCGCGGATCCAGCGGAACGAGTCCTCGAAGACTTCCTTGGTGTAGGGCTCGAACACGATGCGCTCGCCGGGGCCCCACCGGCGCGTATCCATCTGCTCGAGGAAGCGCTTCGGGAACTCGTGGCGGTAGTGCTTGGTGTAGAGCTCGGGCCGCAGGTCGATGTCGCGCTGCGCGCGGCGCAGGGCGGCGAAGTACTTCTTGAGCTCGGCGCGGTCGGGGTCGCCCGTAATCATCGTCGCCATCATGAACGTGGTGTCGATGACCTTGCGGAAGCCGAGCTGCTCCAGGAAGTAGTAAGGCCCGCTGAACAGCGCCGCCGCGGGCACCTGGCGGTCAATGAGCTTCTCCAGCCGGGAAAAGAGCAGGCCGTCGGCGAAAGAAAGCTTGATGTCGGTGAGCGGCATGTACTGCTCGAGCGCCTGGATCGTCGAGTAATGGCTGCCCGACTGGTAGCCCACCGAGATCGGCACGCCGCGCAGGTCCTCGGGATGGCGGATCGGCGACTCCGGCGGCACGAATACGCCGGCGGGCGATACCGAGTAGGCGTCGGCGTACAGCTTGCCGTGGCCGTTCGACGCCGCGACGTTCACGGTCCAATGGCAGGCGCAGCTCACGTTGGTGTCGCGGCCGTTCTCGAAGCTCTGGTAGGCGCCGACCTTGTTCGGCGTCGCGTGCGTCTCGAAAACGCCGTGAAACTCGTAATCGAGGCCTTCGGCCTTGAAGTAGCCCTTCTCCTCGGCGACCCACTCGTGGAGGCGGAAATGAGGAGTCACTGCGAACTTAGACATTTGCGGTCTCCTGAATGAGCGATTCGGGTTTTTCGGCAGCCATCATTTTCCCGAGGGTGCGCCGGAAATGCGCGAGCAGCTTGCCGTCGATCAGCTCGTGATCCCACGCCGCGACGTACCAGCAATTCATGAGGAAGCCCTGCGTTTCGGGTCCCATGCGTTCTTCTCAGACCCGGTACGCGAGCCGGTCGAAGGAGCGCTCCTTGAGGTACTGGTCGAGCCCCCAGCGCTCTACCTGCTGCAACACCTCGTCGAACTCGGTGCGCGGGATCGGCTGGTAGACGAAGCGCTCGCCGCGCGAGAAGCGGCTGAAGTCCCAGGGATGGGCGTTCTCGAACTCGGGCGGGATCGCGATCTTCCAGAGGTGCAGGTACTTCGCCAGGTCGGCGTCGAGCGCCTTCTCGGCGCGGTCGAGCGCGCTCAGGTAGGCGCGCACGTCGTCCTTCGCCGCGGTCTCGGGCACCCACCACAGCGTGTGGAACTCGTCCTCGATGACCGGGCGCAGGCCGAGCTGCCGCGCCATGTCGATCTGCGGCGGCAGCAGGCTGGCCGCCTCCACCTCCTTGTCGAGCAGCGCTTTCAGGCGCGCGCCGAAGCCGCCGGTGTTGACGGTCTTGATGTTCTCGAGCGGCATGTGCTTCTCGAGCCGGTAGGGCACGTTGAAGTGGCTGCCGGCGCGCATGCCGACCGAGACCGGCACATCCTCCAGGTCCTCGGGCCGGCGAATCCTCGACTCGGGGCGCACGAAGATCGCCCACGGCGACAGCCCGTAGCAGTCGGGCACGAAGCGGCCCATGCCGGCACTCGCGTTGGAGATGCTGCCCCAGGCGCAGGCGCACTGGATCAGGCTGCCGTCCTTCGCCTCGGTATAGGGCTTGTCCTGCGGGCGCTCGAGGTACTTGTAGCGCTTCCAGCTCGGCTGCGTGCCGCGGAAGGTCTTCCAGTCGAACTCGACCTCGATGCCCTCGTCGGCGAAGAAGCCTTCCTCCTGCGCGACGAACTCGTGGATGCCCATGCCTTTCGGCGCGACACGAACTTTGCGCATGCCACCTCCTCCTCCTCAGCAGGTATAGTGGCCACTATACTGCCGGAAAAACCATGGTCGCAAGACAGGTAACACTGCAGGCGCTGCGCGGCGAGGCGGCGCGCTACGAGAAGCCGCAGACCGAGAAGGAAGCGGCGATCCTGCGCGCCGCAACCAGGATCTTCGGCGCCAAGGGCTACGCCGCGGCGCGCACGGCCGAGATCGCCGCGGCCGCGGGCGTCACGGAGCGCACGCTGTTCCGCTACTTTCCCTCGAAGCAGAGCCTGTACCGGCGGGTCATGTTCCCCGCGCTTCTTTCGGCGGCGGCGCCGCGCGCGCTCCTCGAGGCGGGCGAGCTTTTCGCGGCCGACGCCGATTCGTTCGCCGCCTGGCACCGCCGCGTGCTGCGCCTGCGCACCGACGCGGCGAGGCAGGCGGCGCCGCAGTTCCGCCTGCTCATTGCCGGGCTGATGACCGACGAGGCGCTGCGGCGCAAGGTGATGCGCATCTGGAAGGACAATGTCTTCCAGCCGCTCGTCGGCACGGTGCGGCGCTTCCAGAAGCGCGGCGAGCTGCGCTCGGACCTCGCCGCCGAGCGCATCGCGCGCGCCATCATTTCGGTGAACCTCGGCTACATCATCGCCCGCGCGCTCCTCGCGCCCGGCGCGCAGTGGGACGACGAGGGCGAGATCGCGGCGAGCGTCGAGCTTTTGCGGCGCGGCGCCGCTCGCCGCTAGGCGGCGTCACGCGGTCTTTCGCTCCTGCTTGCGCTGCTGCTCCTGCTGCTGCTGATAGGTCGAGGCGGTGTCGCGCACGGTGTTCTGCACCTGGCCGAGCTGCGCTTGCGCCTGGCCGATGATGGCCACCTGGTTGTCGCTCGCCACGCGCCACATGCGGTTCCACAGGTCCATCGCGCGCTCGAACTGCGCGCCGGTGATGCGCGTCTGCACCGCCATGAGCTCGTCGACGCTCTTCACGTCGGAGAGCTCGCGCACCGACTTGACCTGGTCGTCGATCGCGCTGTGCAGGACGTCGAGCTGCTGCTGCTGCAGCCGCTGCGCGCTTTGCAGGGAGGCCGTCATCATGTCGGCCGCGCCTTTCAGGCCGGCACGGTACATCTCGAAGAATTGGGTCTGCATCGGGGTTTGCATCGGTCTCTCCTTCCACCAAATGGGAGGGAGACTATAGGCGTGCCGCGGCGCAGCGCAGGTTCGCATAGCGGGATTCAGGAAAACTGCGACACGCATCGCGCCCTCGACGACCGGAACGCTCAACTATCCGGATCGCGCGCCTTGTGGCACACCGCCTCGATGTTGTGGCCGTCGGGGTCGAAGACGTACGCGCCGTAATAGTTGGGATGGTACTTGGCGCGGATGCCGGGCGCGCCGTTGTCGCGGCCGCCGGCGGCGAGCGCCGCGCGGTGGAATGCGCGCACCTGCGCGCGCGTCTCCGCGAGGAAGGCGATGTGGATCGGACCGGGCGGAATGCCGTGCACGCCGAACCAGAATTGCGGCTTGCCCTCCTTGCCGAGCATCGCCCAGCCGTCGCCTTCGACGATGATCTCGATGCCGAGCGGCGATAGCGCCCGGCGGTAGAAAGCCTTGGCTGCGCCGAAGTCGCGCACCGCGAGCCCGATGTGGTCTAGCATCATGGCGCTTCCTCAGCCGATTCTGAGCCGATGCATTGCCGATTGCCAGCCCTTGTTTTCGCCCTTTTTTGGGGCGTGTGCGCGGCCGCGGCGGCGCAGCCGCGCGCGCCGGCGGTGCGCTATGAGCCGAGCCCGATGAGCGTAGTGCAGGCAATGATGGACTTGGCCGCCGTGAAGGCCGGCGACGTGGTCTACGACCTGGGTTGCGGCGACGGCCGGATCGTGATTGCGGCGGCCGAGCTCGGCGCGCGGGCGGTGTGCGTGGATATCGACCCGCTGCGCGTCGCCGAGGCGCAGGAAAACGCCCGCAAGGCGGGCGTCGCGGAGCGCGTCGAGTTCCGCAACGAGAATCTGTTCGACACCGACCTGCGCCAGGCGAGCGTCGTCATGTTGTTCCTGTCGCTCGACTTCAACAGGACGCTGCGCCCGCGGCTGCAGCGCGAGCTCGAGCCGGGCAGCCGGGTCGTGTCGCACTGGCACCGCATGGGCGACTGGAAGCCGCACAAGACCGTGCACGTGCGCCACGAGCGGCGCGAGCACGAGGTTTTTCTCTGGGTCATAGGAAGCAAATGAAGGCACTGCTCGCTTTATTGCTGGGAGTCTTTACAAGCGTAAATGCGCAGACGTACCGCGCGGAGGATCACAGCTTCCGGGTGGTCAAGGTGGTCGAAGGGCTGGAGCAGCCGTGGTCGCTCGCGTTCCTTCCCGACGGCCGGATGCTCGTCACCGAGAAGCGCGGCCGGCTGCGCGTGATCAACCAGGGCCGGCTAGAGACGCAGCCGATCGGCGGGCTGCCGCAGGTGACGGTGCACGGGCAGGGCGGCTTGCACGACGTCGTGCTGCATCCGCAATTCGAGAAGAATCGGCTCGTCTACCTCGCCTATGCGGCACGCGGCGCCGACGGCGTGGGCACCGAGCTCGCGCGCGGCCGGCTTTCGGGTGACCGGCTCGAGGATCTGCAGGTCCTCTTCCGCCAGAGCCCCAAGGGGCGCGCCGGCCAGCACTTCGGCGGCCGCATCGTCTTCGACCGCGCGGGCTACCTCTATCTCACGCTCGGGGACCGCGGCGAGAAGGAGCGCGCGCAACGCCCCGACGACCACGCCGGCTCGGTGATCCGGCTGCACGACGACGGCCGCGTGCCCGCCGACAATCCTTTCGCCGGCAAGCCCGGCTGGAAGCCGGAGAAGTACACGCTGGGCAATCGCAACATGCAGGGCGCGGCGCTGCACCCGCAGACCGGCGTGCTATGGGTCCACGAGCACGGGCCGCAGGGCGGCGACGAAGTCAACATCATCCGCGCGGGCGCCAACTATGGCTGGCCGGTGATTACCTACGGCGTCAACTACGGCATCGGCACCAGGATCGGCGAGGGCACGCAGAAGCCGGGCATGGTGCAGCCCATTCACTACTGGGTGCCGTCGATCGCGCCTTCGGGCATGGCCTTCTACACGGGAGAGCGCTTTCCGCGCTGGAAGGGAAGCCTCTTCGTAGGAGCGCTGCGCGGGGCCATGCTGGTGCGCCTCGCGCTCGACGGCGAGAAGGTGGTGAAGGAAGAACGGCTGCTGCAGAACGCGCTCGGCCGCATCCGCGACGTGCGCATGGGCCCCGACGGCTACCTCTACCTGCTGACCGACGACTCCGACGGCATTCTCGCGCGCCTCGAGCCTTAGTCGATGTGCGGCGTGCCGCCCGCCAGCACGGTTTGCATCCAGGGGCGGTCGATGTTCTGACCGGTCACAATCACCGCGACGCGGCGGCACTGCTGACGGGCGCGCTCCTTGATGAGCGCTGCCAGCGGCGCGGCGCCGGCGCCTTCAGCGGTGGCGTGGGTGTCGCTGAAGAGAATGCGGATCGCCTCGGCGACTTCGTCGTCGGAAACCTCGACGATGTGCTCCGCGCCGCGGCGGATCGCCTCGAGCGCTTCGGGATCGGGGACGCGCACCGCCATGCCGTCGGCGAAAGTCAGCGCTGAATCGGTCTGCACCACGCGCCCCGCGTCGACAGAGCGGCGATACGCGTTGGCGCGGTCCGAGACCACGCCCACGACGCGCGTGCTCAGCCCGAGCGCATCGCGCACCGCGATCACGCCGCATATTCCCGAGCCGAGCCCGATCGGTACGTACACGGTATCCAGATCGCTCAGCGCCATGAAAAGCTCGTAGGCATAAGTGGCGACCCCGGCCACCAGGTCGGGATGGAAGGAAGGCGCATATTCCAGGCCGCGCGCGGACGCGAGCTCGAGCGCGCGTCGCCGCGCCTCGTCGAAATCGCGCCCGTGCTCGATCAGCTCGGCGCCCAGGGCGCGCATGGCCGCGTTCTTCTCGGTCGAGTTGCCCATCGGCACGACGATCGTCACCGCGACCCCGGCCCGGCTGCCGGCGAAGGCGAGCGACTGGCCATGATTGCCGCGCGTCGCGCTGACGATGCCCCGTATATGCGGCCGCTCGCGCTTCAGCCGGTCGACATACACCAGCCCGCCGCGCACCTTGAAGGAGCCGGTCGGCGTGTGATTTTCATGCTTGACGAAGACCTCGGCGCCGATGCGCGCCTTGAGGAGCGGCCAGGCGAACTGCGGCGTCGGCGGCACCGCGGCCCGGACCACCGGCAGCACCGCTTCGACCTGCGCGAGGGAAAGCATCAGACTTTGTAGCTTTCCAGCGTCTCCTTGGCGAACAGCTCCTCGGGTGCGAAGCGGCGCTTGGAGAGGCCCTGCTCGTGGTGATAGCGCAGGAAGCTGTCGAGCACATGGCGATTCGGCCCGAGGCCATAGGGCCACCAATCCTCGCCCATTTCACTGCGCGCTTCCTCGACGGCCGCGACCGACCAGGGCAGCATCGCCGGCATCGCCGCGGTCTGGTTGTAGAGCTCGTAGGCCTTGGCTTTCGCCTCGACGCAGGCCTTGTAGAGCGATTGCGCGATCCAGGGATTCGCTTCATAGACGTCGCGCCGCAGCACCACCGTGTGCATGATCGGGAAGATCTTCGTGCGCCGGTAGTACGCCTTCTCCAGCTCGACGTAATCCGGAAACAGGCGCCGCACCTTGTCGGGTTGCTTGTGAAACGTGGACGGCGCCCGTGCGGTCACCAGCGCGTCGATCTCGCCGTCGGCGATCATCTGCGAGAGCGTCTGCGCCGGCCCGATCGGGCGCAGGCGGATCTCCCTGGGAAGGCTGAGCTTGATCTTTTCGTCGCGCCCGGGCTCCTCCTCGCCGCCCGAAAAATGCTCGACGTCGGTCGCTTTGACGCCGTAGTCGTCGGACAGGATGCCGCGGATCCATACCGGGGCAGTCATCTGGTACTCGGGCACGCCGACGCGCTTGCCTTTCAGGTCCCCGGGGCGCCGGATGCCGCTTTTCGCCGACACGAAGATGCAGGAATGCCGGAAGAAGCGCGAAGGGAACGCGGGGATCGCGATAAAGGGCGGGTTCTCGCTGTTGAGGGAGGCGACGTAAGACGACAAGGACATCTCCGAGCAGTCGAACTCGCGGTAGCGCAGCATGCGGAAGAAGGTTTCCTCCACCGGCTGGGCGAGGTAGACGAGATCGATGCCGTCCGGGCGCACGCTGCCGTCGGCGAGCGCGCGCGTGCGATCGTAGTTCCAGCAGGCGAAAGTGAGGCGCAGTCTCTTCATTGGCTCAGATCCGGTTTCTCTGAATCAGCTGTCGCGCGATGATGATGCGCTGCATTTCGTTGGTGCCTTCGCCGATGCACAGCAGCGGCGCGTCGCGGTAGAGGCGCTCCACCGGGAATTCCTTCGAATAGCCGTAGCCGCCGTGGATGCGCATCGCTTCGTGCGCGTTCTCGAACGCGGCCTCGGTGGCGAAGTACTTCGCCATGCCGGCCTCCATGTCGCAGCGCTCGCCGCGGTCGTAGATCTCGGCGGCGTTGCGCACCAGCAGCCGCGCCGCCTCCAGGCGCGTCGCCATCTCGCCGAGCTTGAGCTGGATCGCCTGGTGCTCGCAGATCGGCTTGCCGAAGCTCTGGCGCTGCTGCGAGTACTTCACGGCTTCGGCGAGCGCGGCCGCCGCGATTCCCACGCCGCGCGCCGCGACGTTGATGCGTCCGAGCACGAGCCCGCCGACGGCCTGGTGAAAGCCGCGGCCTTCCTCGCCGCCGATCAGGTTCTCCGCGGGCACGCGGTAGTCCTGGAACGCGAGCTCTGCGGAGTCGATGCCCTTGTAGCCCAGCTTCTCCAGCTTGCGGCCGACCGAGAATCCGGGCCCTTTTTCGCAGAGGAACATCGACATGCCGCGGTGCCGCGGTTGCGCCTCGGGATCGGTTTTGACGAGCACCGCGAAGCACGCGCCATGAATGCCGTTCGAGATCCAGGTCTTGGTGCCGTTCAGGACGTAGTCGCTGCCTTCGCGGCGCGCGCGCGTGCGGATCGCCTGCAGGTCGGTGCCGGCGTTCGGCTCCGTCAGCGCCAGCCCGCCGCGGATCTCGCCGCTCGCGAACTTCGGAAGATATTTCTCCTTCAAGGAGGCCGACCCGAATTTCTCCACGAGCAGGGCCATCATCAGGTGCGAGTTGAAGATGCCGGTGAGCGACATCCACACCTCGGAGATGCGCGCCACGATGCGCGAATAGAGCTCGGCCGGCAGCCCGAGGCCGCCGTACTGCGGGCCGATGGTCGCCCCGAACAGGCCGAGCGCCTTCATTTGCTCGACCATCGCCTCGGGGTAGACGTCCTCGTGCTCGAGGCGCGCGGCGTGCGGGGCGACCTCGCGCTCCAGCCAGCGGTCGATCGCCTCCAGGATCGGCTTGTCAGTATCCGGCGCGGTCTTCAAGGGCATTGCCGCGCTTCATGACGAGCATGGTGCGCTCGAACTCGCAGACCACCTCGCCGCGCTGGTTGCGGCCGAGGGTGCGGACGGTGACGATGCCCTGGCCGGGCCGCGAGCGCGATTCGCGCTTTTCCAGCACGGTCGACTCGGCGTAGAGCGTGTCGCCGGCGAACACCGGCTTCGGCAGCTTGATGTCGCGCCAGCCGAGGTTGGCGATCGCCTTCTGGCTGACGTCCGAGACGCTCATGCCCACCAGGATCGCGAGCGTCAGCGTGCTCACCACCAGCGGCCGCCCGAATTCGGTGTGGCGCGCGTACTCCGCGTCGAAGTGGATCGGGTGGGTATTCATGGTGAGCAGCGTGAACCAGGTGTTGTCGGCTTCGCTGATGGTCCTGCCCGGGCGATGCTTGTAGCTCTCGCCCACCGTGAAGTCCTCGTAGTAGCGCCCGGAGCCGCTCATGACCTTAATATACTCGAATGAGAATCGCGGTCGTCGGCGCAGGCCCGGCAGGACTCTTCTTCGCGCTGCTCATGAAGCGTGCGCGTCCGGGGGACGAGATCCTCGTGATGGAGCAGAACCCGCGCGATGCGACCTTCGGCTTCGGCGTGGTGTTTTCGCGCGGCGCGCTCGGGTTCCTCGAGCGCGACGAGCCGCAGATGCACGCGCGGCTCGCCGCCGCGATGGAGTCCTGGCCGATCCAGCGCATCGTGCACCGCGACGTCGCGCTCGACATCGACGGCAACGGCTTTTCCGGCATTGCACGCCTGAAGCTGCTGCAGATCCTGCAGGCCGAGTGCGAGGCAGCCGGGGTGCATTTGCAGTTCGAGACGGCCATTCTGGAGCTGCCCCGAGGATTCGACCTCGTCGTGGGCGCCGACGGGTTGAACTCGTTTGTGCGCGAACGGCTCGCGTTCCGGCCGCGCATCGAGTGGCTGACCAACAAGTTCGTCTGGTACGGCACTTCGAAGGTTTTCGAATGCCTCACGCTGACGTTCCGGGAAAGCGAGCACGGGCCCTTCGTCGCCCACCATTACCGCTACAGCCCGGCCATGAGCACCTTTCTCGTGGAATGCGAGGCCGCGACCTGGCAGCGTGCCGGCCTCGACCGCATGGGCGATGCCGAGAGCCGGGCCTACTGCGAGCGCGTATTCCAGCCCGACCTGGGCGGCGCGGCACTCGTTTCCAACAAGTCCATATGGCGCAATTTCCCGCTCCTCACCAACGCCACCTGGTCCGTCGGCAACACCGTGCTCATCGGCGACGCGCTGCGCACCGGGCACTTCTCCATCGGCTCGGGGACGCGCCTCGCCATGGATGACGCCATCGCGCTCGCGCGCGCCTTCGATGCCGCGGGCGACGATGTCGCCGCGGCGCTGAGCCGGTTCGAGCGCCAGAGGCGCCCGGTGGTGGAGAAGCTGGTCGCGGCGGCGAACCGCAGCTCCTATTGGTACGAAAGGCTATCGGAGAAGATGCAGCTCGATCCGTGGCAGCTCGCCTACGACTACATGACGCGCAGCGGCCGCATGACCGACGAGCGCCTGCGCGAGGAGGCGCCCCGGTTCATGCGCGGCTGCGAAGCTCACCGGAAGTGGTAGGCGAAGCGCAGTTGCACAAAGTTGATGCCCGGATTGCGCTTGCTCAGGCCGCCGTTGGAGAGGTGCTGCAGCCGCAGCGCGAGGTCGTAGCGCCGCTGCTCGCCGAACCGCGCTCCCACGCCGACGTGGTCGCCGAACTGGAAGTTCGTGCCGAGGATCCGGCTGTCCGTGACCTTCACTTCGGAGAGCAGGTGAAAGCCGATCGCCCCTTCGAGATAGGGGGCGACGCGCGAAAAATCGCGCTGCTGCAGGCGAAACGTCGGCGTCAACGCGAGGTCGGTCACCGTGTTCTGCGGGCTGTCCCAGACGCCCACGGTAAAATCCCAGTACGCCACGATGTTCCAGCGGCGCTCGGCGAACCATTTCCTGTCCCAGTCCCACTGCGCGCCGAGGCGCCACATATGCGTGCCGTCGCCCCGGCCCATCGCGTAGGAAATGCCGTCGACGGCTTGGGCGGGAAGAGCGCAGGCAAGCACGGCCGCTAGCGCGGCTTTTCGTATCATTGTTGGCTGAATTCTAGGAAAGCATGGCCCAATACGTCTACACCATGCGCCGGGTCGGCAAGGTCGTTCCGCCCAAGCGCGCCATACTGAAGAACATCTCGCTCAATTTCTTTCCCGGCGCCAAGATCGGCGTGCTGGGGCTGAACGGCTCGGGCAAGTCCACGCTGCTGAAGATCATGGCAGGCGTGGATGACAACTACGAGGGCGAAGTGATCCGCATGCCGGGCATCCGCGTGGGCTATCTGGAGCAGGAACCCAGGCTCGCGCCGGGAAAGTCCGTACGCGAGGCCGTCGAGGAGGGAATGGGCGATATCGCCGCGGCGAAGAAGCGCCTCGACGAAGTCTACGCGGCTTATGCCGAGCCCGGCGCGGACTTCGACAAGCTCGCCGAGGAGCAGGCAAAGCTGGAGGCGATGATCAACGCCGGCGGCGCGGACGAGCTGGAGATCGCGGCCGACGCACTGCGGCTGCCGGAGTGGGACGCCAAGATCGACGTGCTGTCCGGCGGCGAGAAGCGCAGGGTCGCGCTCTGCAGGCTGCTGCTGTCGAAACCGGATTTGTTGCTCCTGGACGAGCCGACCAACCATCTCGACGCCGAGAGCGTGGAGTGGCTGGAGCAGTTCCTGCAGCGCTTTCCCGGCACCGTAGTTGCCGTGACCCATGATAGGTATTTTTTGGATAATGCGGCGGGGTGGATCCTCGAGCTCGACCGGGGCTACGGCATCCCGTGGGAGGGCAACTACTCGAGCTGGCTCGAGCAGAAGGAAAAGCGCCTGCAGGTCGAGGCGAGCCAGGAGGTGGCGCGCATCAAGGCGATGCAGGCCGAGCTGGAATGGGTGCGCCAGAACCCGAAGGGCCGCCAGGCGAAGTCGAAGGCGCGCCTCGCGCGCTTCGAGGAGCTCTCGCAGTACGAGCACCAGGCGCGCAACGAGACCAAGGAGATCTTCATCCCGGTCGCCGAGCGCCTGGGCAACGAGGTGATCGAGTTCGAAAGCGTGTCGAAGGGCTACGGCGAGCGCCTGCTCATCGACAAGCTGTCCTTCAAGGTGCCGCCGGGCGCGATCGTCGGCATCATCGGCCCCAACGGGGCCGGCAAGACCACGTTGTTTCGTCTTATAACAAAAAAAGAATCTCCCGATTCCGGAAAGATCAGCGTCGGCAAGACCGTGAAGCTCGCCCACGTCGACCAGTCGCGCGATGCGCTCGTCGCGGACAAGTCGGTGTTCGAAGACATCTCGGGCGGCCAGGACACGATTACCGTCGGCAAGTTCCAGATGCCTTCGCGCGCGTATCTCGCGCGCTTCAATTTCCGCGGCGCCGACCAGCAGAAGCTGGTGGGCCAGCTCTCCGGGGGCGAGCGCGGCCGCCTGCATATCGCGAAGATGCTGGTGTCCGGCGCCAACGTGCTGCTGCTCGACGAGCCGTCGAACGACCTCGACGTCGAGACGCTGCGCGCGCTGGAGGAGGCGCTGCTCGAGTTCGCCGGCAGCGTGCTCGTCATCTCGCACGACCGCTGGTTCCTCGACCGCATCGCCACGCACATCCTCGCCTTCGAGGGCGACTCCCAATTGGTGTTCTTCAACGGCAACTACCAGGAGTACGAGGCGGACAAGAAGAAGCGCCTGGGCGAGGAGGCGGCGCGCCCGCACCGCATCAAGTACAAGCCGCTCAAGGCCTAGAGAAAGGGAGCGAACAGGCGCGCGGCGCCGTCGCGCAGCTTGATCGGCAGCGGCCGCTTGTCGACGCTGTCCAGCGTCACCTGGCGGGCCGCGGCGCGCCGCGCGAGCGCGAACGCCTCCATGCGGCTGCCGAGGTCGGCGCAATAGCACTCGACGTTCAGCTCGAAGTTGAGCCGCAGGCTGCGCGCGTCCCAGTTGCCGGAGCCGATGAGCGTCCACGCGCCGTCGACCACCATCAGCTTCGAATGGTCGAAGGGACCGGGGCTCATCCACACGCGGCAGCCGCGCTCGAGCACCTGCCACAGGCCGTGGATGCCGGCCCAGTGCACGTGGGGCAGGTCGTTGCGCGCCGGCAGCACGATATCGACTTCCACGCCGCGCAGCGCGGCGGCGTTCAGCGCCGACACCAGCGACGCCTCGGGAACGAAGTAGGGCGTGAGGATGCGCACCGCGCGCTGCGCGGCGTTCAGCCCGCCGATGAGGCTCCAGCGCAGCCGGTCCGGGCTCTCGTCCGGGCCTTCCTCGATGACGCGCGCAAGCAGCGGGCCGGCAGCCGGGATATCCGGAAACCATGGCGAGCCGTGCAGCGACTCCTCGGTGGCGAAGTGCCAGTCGTCTGCGAATACGTCCATGAGCTGCGCCACCACCGGCCCGCGCAGGCGGAAATGCAGGTCGCGAAACGCCGCCTCGGGCTGCTCCGGCTGCCAGTACTGCGGGTCGATGTTCATGCCGCCGGTGAAGCCGAGCATGCCGTCGACGACGAGGATCTTGCGGTGGTTGCGCAGGTTGAGCGCATTGAGGCGCGCGGGCACCAGCGGCGGGTTGAACACGCCGGTCGGCACGCCGGCTTTGCGCAACGGCTTGACCGCGGAGAAGCGGGTGAATCGCGCGTCGACGTCATCGACCAGTACGCGCACCGCGACGTCGCGCCGGTGCGCGCGCACCAGCGCCTCGACGAACCGCGTTCCGATGCCGCGCGCCTGGAAGATATAGGAGGCGAGGGCGATCGAGCGGCGCGCGCCTTCTATGGCGTCGAGCATCGCCGGGTAGGCCTCGGCGCCGCCGACCAGCGGCGCGACCGAGTTGCCCGAAAGCAGCGGCCGCTCCGCCACCGCGCTCGTCATCCGCGCGAGGGGCGCGAGGTCCGCGCCCGGGACGGCGGCGGCGAGCTGCGGCGCCGCCAGCGGCGGTACCGGGCGGTAGCGCAGGCGCTCCCGCCGCAGCTTGGCGGCGCGCCGCTGCACGCGGTTCACCCCGAGCAGCGCGTAGAGCACCGCCCCGGCCCCCGGCAGCAGCCACACCACCAGTACCCAGATGGCGGCCGAGCGCGAATCGCGCTTGTAGACGACGGCGTGGCCGGCGGCGAAAAGCGACACCGCGATTGCGACGGCCAGGAGGTAGTCCACCCCCCGATTGTAGAAACTAAACCCCTGCGCGCGGGGTCACTTGGATGTGCAGGCTCTCAGCATCGTCCTTGGACGGGCCGGATCGCTGCGGCTCGGCCACGTGGAGGAGAAAACGGTGATCGTCCTTGAGAATTGAAGACTGCGCCCTGATCGGCGATTGCCAGACGGCCGCGCTCGTCGGGCGCGACGGCTCGATCGACTGGCTGTGCTGGCCGCGGTTCGATTCGGGCGCCTGCTTCGCGGCGCTGATCGGCAACCAGGAGCGCGGCCGCTGGCTGATCGCGCCTTCGGGCAACGCCCGGGTTCGGCGCTTCTACCGCCGCGACACCCTCGTTCTCGAAACCGAGTTCGAGACCCAGGAAGGCGTGGTGTCGCTCGTGGATTTCATGCCGGTCCGCAGCAGCCAGTCGGACCTGGTGCGCATGGTGATCGGCCGGCGCGGGCGCGTGGCGATGGAGATGGAATTCATCCTGCGCTTCGATTACGGCGCTTCCGTGCCCTGGGTCACGCGGCTGCCCGACGGCTCGGGCCTGCGCGCCGTGTCGGGCCCCGATATGGCGGTGCTGTGCTCGCCGGTGCCGCTCGACAATCGCGACATGCGCACTGCCGCGCGTTTCGAGATCGGGGCCGGGGAGACGCTTTCCTTCGCGCTTACGCACGTGCCTTCCCACCTCGACGCGCCGCACAAGGTCGATCCGCACCACGCGCTCGCCGAGACCGAGCATTTTTGGCGCGAGTGGGCGGGACGCTGCACCATGTCGGACCGGTGGGGCGAGCCGGTGCGCCGCTCGCTCATCACGCTGAAGGCGCTCACCTACGCGCCCACCGGCGGGATCGTCGCGGCGCCCAGCACGTCGCTGCCCGAGAGGATCGGCGGTGTGCGCAACTGGGACTACCGCTTCTGCTGGGTGCGCGATGCGACGCTCACGCTGCTTGCACTGATGGACGCGGGCTTCTACGACGATGCGAAGCACTGGCGCGAATGGCTGGTTCCTCGCCGAGGAATACGACCCGGTCGCGCGGCGCTTCCTCGGCAACTTCCCGCAGGCGTTCTCGCACGTCGCGCTCGTCAACACCGCCATGAACCTCGGCGAGCGCGCGAAGCCCGCGGAGCAGCGCGCAGAGAAGAAAGCCGCCTAAGCACATAACGAATTCTTCGTTCTCCCGGAACGCGAAGTCTTCGATACTCGGATACTCTCGACTCTTCAGGGGATCCAAAATGTCGCGTTACGCGGAGCTTTTCCATGCCACCAGAACCGCATTGCAGCAAGCGCCCGATCAGGCAAGCGCCCGCTTCAGCGTGTCAAGCCGCGGCAAGGACGGGCTCCACCGCGAGGTGCAGGTGCGCGACTTTTCGCTCACGGTCGACGAGCCGTCCGCGCTTGGCGGCACGAACCAGGGGCCCAACCCGGTCGAGTATGCGCTCGCCGCGCTTGCGACCTGCCAGGAGATCACCTATCGACTGCACGCCGATGCCATGGGCATCCCGGTGAACGAGGTGTCGGTAGTGCTGGAAGGCGAGCTCGACCTGCGCGGATTCTTCAATGCCGCCGAGGGCGTGCGCCCGGGCTTCCTATGGATCCAGGGGGAGGTGTCCTTCGACAGCCCGGCGTCCCCCGAGGAGCTTGCGAGGCTGAAGCAAGCCGTCGACGCGCACTGCCCGGTGCTGGATCTGCTGCGCAACCCCACGCCCGTGCGCCTGTCGCTTAGCGCGCGCTAGGTTGCGCACCGCCCCTCCTTTGAGCGATGCTAGCGCCGCCCTGAGGAGGAGCGTCCATGAAGCGACTCGCGCTAGTGCTGTGGCTTGCGTTGGCTTTGCCCGCGGCCGCGCAACCCGCCCGCCCGGTCACAATGCTGGCGGGCTACCCGGCCGGCGGGCTGGTCGACATCGTCGCCCGGCTGGTGGCCGAAGGCATGAAGCCGAAGTTCCCCAATGGGCTCGTGGTGGTGAACCGGCCCGGCGCCGCCGGCTCCGTCGCCGTCGCGGAGATGGCGCGCAGCGCGCCCGACGGCCAGACCATCGTGCTCACGCCGCATTCGGCGCTGGTGATCGCCGCGCAGATCAACAAGCTCGCCTACAAGACGCCCGACGATTACGACCCGTTCATGAACGTGGTCGCCTATTACCCGCTCATCGCCGTGCGCACCGAGTCGAAGTACAAGACCATCCAGGAGCTGCTCTCGGACGCCAAGGACAACCCGGGAATGATCCGCGTCGGCTCGCCGGGCGAGGGCACGTCGAGCCATCTGAATCTCGAGGAGCTCATGTTCCACGCCGGCGCGAAGATGGTGCACGTGCCGTACGCCGGCTGGGGCCAGTCGAGCCCGTCCCTGCTCGGCGGCCACATCGAGGCGCTGGTGGCGCAGCCGGGCGAGCTCAAGCCGCAGGTCGACGGCAAGCGCATGCGCGCGCTGCTCAACTTCACGCCGCGGCGCCATCCGGTGTTCCCGGACGTGCCGACCGCGAAGGAGCTCGGCTGGGAGGTTTCGAACGGCGTCTGGTACCTGCTGATGGCGCCGAAGGGAACGCCGGCACCGGTGGTGCGCTATCTGCACGACGCCGCGAAGGCGGCGATCGAGGACCCGAAGTTCGTCCAGTCGATGGCGAGCCGCGGCATCGACGTGGACTACCGGCCGGGCGACGCGCTGCGCGCCGACCTGTGGCGCGAGTACAAGCTGCACACCGGGATCCTGCAGCGGATCGGCCTGCTGAAAGGCAAGTAGCTCAGATACCGGACGCGATGCCGGTCTCCATGGTCATGACGGCGACGAGCGGCTCTTCGGGCGCGTGGGCGAGCAGCATGCGCCGCCGCGCCGCGCGCCATTGCCGATGGTGGTAGATGCCGGCGGCGAGCCCCGCCAGCGCAAGCAGCGTCAGCCACCTCATATCACCTCCGGCGCTTCGCCTACGACCTCGAATTGATTGGCCACCTGCGTGACCCCCGGGACGGCGAGCGCCACGGCGAGGGCGAGGTCGCGTTCCGCCCTCTTTACGCTGCCGCGCAGGGTTACGACCCCGTTGGCGACGCGGACATCGATCGGGCTGGTTGCGGCGCCGGCTATGCCGGCAATGGTCAGAAGTCTCATGGCAACCAAGCCGTAGCAAGCGTCGGGCCGGAACCGCCTCCGAGTCACGCCGCTTTCTGCAGCCGCACGCGCACAAGGGCGATGTGCGTGCGCAGCGCATAGAGCTCGTCTGCGTAGGACAGCGGCACCGCGATGCCCGACACGCGGGACTCGAGCTTGTCGAGCGCGCCGAGGAGCTCCGGGGCGCTCTTTTCCCCGTGCTCGTGGTCGCTCTCGATCTGGCGCAGGTTGCGGTACCAGCGGAAAATGCGCGAGCGCACGCGGAACTCGTAGAGCGGCGGCACGAGGCGTGACAGGGGGATCAGCACCGCGACGATCGAGAACAGCGCGACCCACATGCGGTCGACGAGGTTGGCAAGCCAGAACGGCAGGTAGCGCTGCAGCAGCGGCGGCCCGCTCTGGTAGTAGCGCGCGGCGTCCTTGGCGAGCTCGAACTCGCTTTGCTGCGCGTTCGGGAAGCTGCCGGCGCGCGCGATCCATCCTGCGCCGCTGTGGATGCGCGAAGCCGCCTGCGCGAAGAGCTGCACGAGCGCCGGGTGGATGTCCTCGCGCGCGAGCAATGAGCTCGTCGTGGCGATGAGCGTGACGTCCTGTGGCGGCACTTCGCGCGCCAGGTCGACGACCCCGCGGGGCAGGACGACGGGGCTGAGGAACGGATAGCGGCGCGCATAGGCTTCGGCCTGCGCGTACTCGTAGACCTTGATGCCGGGCGTCTGGAGCAGCATCTGCACCATCTGCGACTCGGGCGCCGAGACGAGCACCGCGGCATCGAGCTTGCCCTCGAGCAGCGCCACCACGGCCGTGGTCTCGTCGAAGTTGCTGCGCTTGAGGTCGGTGCGCTCCATGCCGTTGGCATAGAGAAGCTTGTTCATGAGTCCCGGCGTGCCGCTGCCGCGGGCGCCGATGTTCACGCTCCAGCCGCGCATTTGCGGGACCGCCGCGAGCGCGGCATCGCGGTTCAGCTTCCGCGCGCTTTCCGTCCGGTAGAAAATCCACACCGGCTCGTAAAAAAGGGTGCCGAGCGACACCAGGTCGACCATGTTCGCCTTTTCCTCTTCCGTGGCGCGCGGCGAATCGCCCGAGCCGCCCTGGACGAAGGCGAGGTCGACGTGTTCCTTCGGGTCGCGGAGCAGCCGGCGGTTCTCGAAGGCGCCGAGCGTCGGCCGCAGCTCGACCTGGATGCCGTAGCGCTTCATCTCCTCGGCGTAGCGCTCGCCGAAGCGCGCATAGGCGCTCAGCTCCGGGCCGGTGGCGAGCACCACGCGCTTCGGCGGCGCGGGGTCGAGCACGAGGTACGCGGCGGCGAGCAGCGCCACGGCGATGAGCACGAACGGGCCCGCCGTGAGCACGAGGTCACGGATCGAGACCAGCGCGACGCGGACGATGCGCGGCAAGGTCTAGGCGGCGACTTTGTGCGTAATCGGCGCGCGCGGGCGCCAGCTCTCGCCGGGCTCGAGGACGAAGGTGAACTCGAGCCGGTAGGCGTCACCATCTTTCACGAAGTTCCCGACCAGCGCCCGCGTGACGCCGAACTGGCTGTCGGTCTCGAGATGCGGGTCGTCCGGGTCGTAGACCTGCGAGGCGATCGTCTTGTAGCCGGGCTTGTGGATCAGGAAGTGCAGGTGCGCGGGACGGAAGTTGTGGCGCTTCTGCGCCCGCAGCAGGGCTCCCGTGGGGCCGTCGGTCGGGACCGGGTAGCCCGCCGGCTTCACTGTGCGGAAGCTGAACGAGCCGTCCGCCTCGGTGGTGAACTTGCCGCGCAGGTTCATCTCGGCCTGCGCCGGATCCTGGTTCTCGTAGAGCCCGACCGGCGAGGAATGCCACACGTCGACGAGCGCACCCGGCACCGGCTTACCGTCGAGGCCGGTGACGAATCCTTTGAAGCGGAGCTGCGGTCCCGGCGTCGGGGAGCGCACCAGCGACGCGCCATTCTCGCAATGCGGCGCGCCTTCGCGGAAGAACGGGCCGAGATTGTTCGCCTGCGTCGGCCGCGTGCCCTTCTGGCCGTTGTTCATCAGGCAGACCAGGTTCGACACGCCGAGCGCGCCGGCCATCAGCATCGCTTCGTTGTGGCTCGGCGTGGTTTTCTGGCCGATGGCGTTGATGAAGCCGATCGCGTCCTGGAATTCCTTCTCGGTGAGCCTCGTTTCCCGGATGAACGCGTGCAGGTGCCTCACCAAGGAGGCGAGCAGCTCTTTGGTCCTTGCGTCGGGAGTGCGGTGCATCTCCTGCAGCACCGCCGCCGTAACGTCTTTTTGCTCGATGATCATGGGACTCTCCTCGGGAACCGAGGAAAGTCTAGCTCAGCCGCGCCGGTCGCGCCGGCTGTGGGCCTCGCGGCGTCCCGGCTGCTGGCGTTTCTCTGCTCGACGGTGGTCCGCGCGACGCTCAGGTTGGGCGCCAGGCTGCGGGCGTGGCGCGCTTTGCACGGGTCGGTGTTCGCGTCGCGGCGATTCGACGCGCACCGCCGGCGGCAGGCTGCGCACGATCGGCTGCCGCTTCGCTTCGGGTACCGCGGCATGAGGCCGTACGGAAGGCGCCGGGCGATTCGTGGCGTGCCGCCACCTGCCGGGAGACACGTGAACCCTGTCCGCTTGGACGAACTTCGGCTGGCGTACCACGGTTACGTGTCTACGATGCCAATCGACGGCCCCGAAGAAGAACGTAGCCGAAACGAAGACCGGCGCTGGCCGCCACGGACGCCAGTAGACCGGCCGGTAAGCGGGCCACCACCAGCCGCCGTAGACGACGAGCGGGTCGTAATACGGAACGTAGATGAACTGCGGCCGAACCGGGTAGATCGCGATATACGTGCCTTCCTGGCGCACGGAGGTCTGGTCATTCTGCAAATACCCCGAAGCTTGCGCCCGGCGGCGCAGTCCCTGCACCGTCTCCATGACGTGCGGCTCCTGGGCAAGAAAAGCCTGTCCGAGGTCGGTCATCCACTGCGGGCTTTCGTCCATGCGCGCGAGGACCTCCGGAAACGCGAGCAGCGATTTCACGCTCGGGTCCCAGGGCTGGTCCTGCGCTGCGTGCACTGCGTCCTCCCCCGTCAGGTGGGGATTGGCGCGCGACCAGGCCGCGGCTGCCCGCACGTCCTCGGGGTAGGTGGCCGCCATGAGGACCTGCGATAGCAGCGGGTCCGGATAGAGCGCGATCGGCGCGAGGAGCGCGTCGAGCTCCGCCTGGTTGTAGTAACGAGCCTGCGCCTGTACCGGTGCTTGAAAGAACGCCAGCACCCCGAGCAGGACGATGGCCATGAGGCGTTTCATGCGCCCATTTAAGCCCCGAGCGGGCCCGCCATCTGTCCGAATCTGTAACAGGTTGTACTGGGCACGTGTCATGCAGAGCCACGGGAAGACCCGTCACTCGTGGAGCTTTCATGACGCTTGCCAAGTACCTTGTTTTCACCACCGCCGCGCTAGCGGTCGGCTCGGCCTATGCCGACACCAGCGGCGCCGACAAGACTGCCGCGTTCAAGAGCCTCGATATCGACGGCGACGGGCTGGTGTCCAAGGCGGAAGCCGCGGGCAACGCCGAGGTGACGCGCGCGTTCGACCGGGGGGACCGCAACCGCGACGGCAAGTTGAGCCTCGCCGAATACGAGAGGCACGGCAAGGCGAAGCCCAAAGCCAGGACGAAGCAGACGGCCGCGCGCAAGAGCGACGGCTCGGCGAGCGCCGGCGGTACCAAGCCGAAAGCGAAGGAGAAGTAGTTAGTTGCGGCAGCGCGCCCGCACCCGGGCGAGAACCTTGTCCGCGGTGCGCGGCATGTTGCGCTGCAGCCAGAGCAGCGCGGCCTGGCCTGCCGGCATGTGGGCCGCCGGCTTGCTGTCCGCGGAAACCGACAGCAGCATCTGTGCGAGCGGCTGTTCGAGCACCTCGTTGCTCGCGTCGATGACCGCCTGCGTGAACACGCCGTAATCGCGCGCCGGGATCAGATGCGTGTGCACGTCGCACACGCACTGCAGCGGGCCGGCATACGCCGCCGCGTCGAGGTTGTCCATGTAATACGCGCACAGCAGCGAGAAGGTCTGCAGCTTGGCGAGATCGTTCCAGAACTCTTCGAGCCGGATCGCCGCGTCGCGCTCGCCGCGTTGCCACAGCACGTCCACCATCTCGCCGTACGCGCGGACAGTGCGGTACGACAGGCGCAGCTCGGCGATCACACCACCGATGAGCCTGTGGAAGGTGAGCCAGTCCGGCATGCCGCCGGGCGTGAACTTCGCGAGCGTGTCATCGGCGTCGAGGATCACGAGCTGGCGGCGCTTGATCGCCCGCGCCGGCGCCAGCCCGCGTGCCTCGAGCTCGCGCTCGAAAGCCGCGCGATGGGCGGCGGTGGCAATGAGGATCGCGCCCTCGCCACGGCGCAGGCCGGCGCCTATGTACTCGGAGACCGCCTCGCATAGGAACGCTTCGTCCTGGTAGACCTGGACGAAATGGTCGCGGTCGCCGGGATGGTCGAGGAGTTCCGGCCAGTTGCCGTTCTGTTTGATGGCGGTGCTCATGGATTTATTCTAGGGTTGGGTCGGGCACGTGTAAGTCGGGGCTGGCCCTACACCGTGTCGGGCGATCGGCCCATGATCCGCAAGCGCCGGCCAGCGGAGCGCGGCGCCGCCGCTCTCTGCGTCAGCTCGTGCGTTGCAATGATCGCCTTCACCGGAAGGTGGTCGGAAGCCTGCACCGCGAGCGGCGAGCGGTGCGCGCCGAAGGCGAGCAGCGCGTGGCGCGGGCGCACCCACACGCGGTCGAGCGCGAACAGCGGCCAGCGCGACGGAAACGTGCGTTCCCATGGCGAGTGCCCGAAAATCTCGTGCAGCCAGCGCAGCGGGCGGCCGAGCGGCAGCCACTCGTTGATGTCGCCGAGCACGACGACGCGCTCGTAAAGCGGCGTTTCCTTCAGCAGGGCGAGCAGCTTCCTCACCTGGAAGCGGCGCTCGGCGGGCTTCAGGCCGAGGTGCGTCACGATGACCCGGACCGTCTGGCCGTCGACCTCCAGGTCCACGTCGAGCGCGGTGCGCGGCTCGTGCCGCGGCCAGGTGTAGTCGTGATTGCGCACCGCGAGCACCTTGCGCCGCGTGAGGAGCGCGTTGCCCACGTGGCGCTCGTGCCACATGTGGTGCGGCCCGGCGATCGCCTTTATGTTCAATTTTTCCTGCAGGGAAGCGAGGCCGAAGACCTCCTGCAGGCCGATGGTGTCGCAGCCGAGCTCGGCGATCACCTCGGCGATGCGCTGTGCATCGCGCGCGCCGTCGCGCCCCACGCAGCCGTGCAGGTTGTACGAGGCGATGCGCAGGCAGTCGGGGCCGAGTTGCTCGTCGAGCGCCCGCCAGTTAGCGAGGCTGGCTGCCCGCCTGGACATCCATCCGTCCTGCCATCTTCGAGAACCAGCGCTTCACGAGCAGGCTGCCGCCGATCAGCAGCGCGGCGCAGCCGCCAACGAGCCACCAGTTGATCGTGCCGCCGGAGAGCGCGGTTTCGAGCTGGTCGCCGAACACCGTGGTGACGAGGGTCCCGGGCAGCATCCCGATCGCCGTGCCGGCGGCGAGATGCCAGATCTTCAGGCGCACCGCCCCGGCCACGATCCCCTCGACGGCGAACGGCGCGATCGGCACCAGCCGCAGCAGCGTCATGGCGAGCAGCCCGTGCTTTTTCAGCACATCCACCATGCGGTCGAGCCGCGGCCCGGCGAGGCGGCGGACGGTGTCGCGCCGCATGCGCTTGCCGGCGTAGTACGTGACGATGGACGAGCCGACGATGCCGAAGAGCGCATAGAAGAATCCCATCCACGGGCCGAAGGCGACGACCGCCGCGAGGGTGATCAGGGGGCGCGGAAACATGATGAAGCAGGCAGGCGTGTACGCGAGCATCACCGCCCAGGGGGCCCATGGCTTGCCGCCGAATTCCTTCGCCCAGCCGATGGCGTTCTCGGCGGTGACGATGTCCGCGAGCGGCGTGTAGCGCCACAGCGCCGTGAGCGCCGCGATCAGCAGCACGAAGAGCGCCAGCTTGCCCCACGCCGGGCTCTCCGGCGCGCCGCCTGGCTCGACGCTGCGGTCGCTCGCGAGAAAGTCGAGCGCGATCGGCTCGTCGGGGTCGGCCACCGCGGCGATCTCGTGGATGACGTCGGGCCAGTCCTTGATGTCGCTGAGCTCGCGCAGGCTGCGCCCCTCGCTGCGCAGCGCCGTGAGCGCGCCGTTCAGCGTCGGAGACTTGCCGGTTTCCTCCTTGAAGGCCTGGACTCCGACGCCGAGGTGCTCGGCGAGCAGGCGGTCGCGGAAATCGCGGATTACCGCTTCGACCGCGGGATCGCCGCGCGACTCGATCAGCACGTCGCACTCCGTATCCATGCCCATCGAGCGGTTGCACAGGTTCGCCGAGCCGATGCGCGCGCAGCGGTCGTCGACGATCATGACCTTGGAGTGCACGTCGAGGCAGCAGCCCGGCGCCAGCGCTGGAACGTGCGGGTAATAAACGTGGAAACGCCCGTAGCGGTCGGCCTGCCGCAGGCGGCGGATGAGGCGCGTGCGCAGCACGTGCATCGTGTGCTCTTCGAGCCAGCCGTGGCTCAGCAGGCGCAGCACCACGATGACCTCGGGCCCGTTCGGCTCGGCGAGCCGCGTCTCCAGCGCCGCGGCGAGCCGCGGCGCGGTGAAGTACTGGTTCTCGATGTACATGTGCCGCTTCGCCGAAGCGATCATGTCGAGGTAGAGGCGCTCGACTTCGCGAACCGCGGGCTGCTCGCCGCGCGGCGGCATGGTGCGTGCGATGCCGACTTCCACTGCGCGCAGCGCGGGCTCGAGCGAGGGCGGCCAGGGGTCGTCTTGCGCGGCGACGGGCTTCAGCTTCTGACCGGTCGCGAGCAGCCAGCGCTCGCGCGCGATCCCGGCGAGCGCGCGCGCGGCGTCGCCGTCGACTGCGATCATGGCGTCGTGGAAAGGCGGGTACGACGCGCCGTATGCGGTCCGCCGCGGCTCCTCCGGGATGTGCTCCGGCGTGTCCCAGCGCCTTACCGTGAGATCGATCCCGCCGGCGAACGCGACGGCGTCGTCGATGAGCACGATCTTCTGGTGCTGCGAGCCGCCGACCGGGTGCGTGTCGTCGTAGCGCAGATGCACGCGCTTCGCGGGCTTCCACCCGAAGCCGTAAAGCGGTGGAAACTCCCGGTCGGCGCCGAACACCATCGGGTAGTCCCAGTTGAGCACGTTGACATGCAGGCTCCTGCGCCGCCCGACCAGGTAATTCAGGAAATCGCCGAGCAAGGCGGGCGGCGCGCCGTCCGCCACGGGATCGAAGTGCAGGCGCGTCTGGCTGTTGAAGTCCCAGCCGAGAATGATGATCGAGCGCCTGGCGCGCAGCGCGGCCTCGTAAAACGCCCTGAAATACGCTTCCGCGTCGACGAGCAGCGCCACGCGCTCGGCGCGCGCGATGGCATAGCAGTTGTACCCCGGGCGCAGAATGCTTTCGGGGCCGGGGGCGTTGCCGGGGCGCGCCCTTTCGTTACGCTGCAGGCCGCGGTTGAGGTACAGGACACTGCCCATACCTGCAGCGGCCAGCAATCTACGTGCCTAGCCTCCGGGCCGCGCGCCCGGTCGGATCGGCGCCGGTGCGGCTCCGGAAGGCCGAATCACGACGCCCGCGCCGCTCGCCGGCGCGGGCGTCAGCGCCGATGGGGTGCTCGGCGGGGTGTTGCTCGTGCCGATCGAGCGGGAATTGCTGGTGCCGAAGAGCGCGCTTTCGCTCGTGGTGCGCACGCGGCCCTGCAACACGCCCTGGACGGCCACGCCGGTGCCGCCTGCGGTAGTGAGCGTGCCGCCGACGAGCGCCGCGCGCAGTTGCTCCAGCGTCGGATTGAAAATGCCCTGTTGCGCCAGCAACGTGGTCGCGAGCTGCAGCGCCTGGTTCACATCGAAGTCGCTCATCGGCCCGCTCGGCGAGGTGAAGCTCACCGTCTGCGTTACGCCGCCCGGCGTCGTCGAGGTCAGCGTGACCGCCGTCCCCTGGGCGAGAGCGGTGCGCAACGCCTGCAGATTCGCCGCGGAAAGGTTGAGCGCGGCGCTCGTCCCGGCGCTCGCGGCGGACGTGACCTCGCTGCGCACCTGGAGCGTGCTCGTATTGCTGCCCAGGAGCGCGAGCGCAAGCTGCTGCGCGCTGGGCGTCGCAATACCCTGGGCGATGAGGTTCTGGCGCGTCGTCTCGAGAAAGCGCGCCGCCTCGGCCGCCGACATGGCAGCGGCGGGAACAAACGTGACGATTTGCATGACGCCGTCCGCGCCCGGCGTAGTCAGAGTGACCGGCGTCCCGGCGGTGAGGCCGCTTATCAGGCTTTCGAAGTTCCCGGTGGACCCGGAAAACGCCACCAGCTGCGGCGCGAGGTTCGCCACTTGCTGCGCCTGCGCCAGCGTTAAGGTCTGCGCGCGAGCGCCGGTGGCCAGCGAGAGCGCGACAAGGACGGCGAAGAGCGTGCGCATGGGCGACTCCTTTCGAAGCCTCCCTTGCAAAATTCATTCCGCGCCGGCCCTGCGGCGCCACCCAGAACCGCACCACCAGCAAGAACCTAGATCCGCAGGAGCCGTCTGGCATTGCCGCTCAGGATCTTGGCGCGGTCCTCGGGGCCCAGGGGAATGTCATGCATCCACTTGGTCGCGGGCGGATTGAGCACGAAGGGATAGTCGACCGAAAAAAGGATCCGGTCGGCGCCGAGCTCCATCACGCAGCAAAGAAGCGCCGGCGTGGAAAAATTGCCGCTGGTGGTAATCCAGAAGTGCTCGCGGAAGCAGTCGCGAAAGGGCGTAGCGCGGTTGCCCTGGCGCTGGAGCGCCATGTCGATGCGCCACAGCGAGAACGGCAGCCCCTCGCCGAGATGGCCGAGGATGATCTTGAGCCGCGGATAGGCCTCGAACATGCCGGAGAGCACCATGCGGATCGCCTGCGTCGCCGTTTCGACGGTGAAGCCCCATGCGGCGGTCAGCAGCCCGGGAAATTCCTTGAGGTAGTCCTTGTAGTACGCGTCGGCCACCGCCGGGTGGGGGATCGCCGGGTGCATGTAGATCGGCACATCGAGCGTCTCGGCACGCTCGAAGATCGGCCAGAAGCGCCTGTCGTCCAGAAAGAGACCGTTCGCGAGGCCGTGAATCATCGCGCCCTTGAAGCCCAGCTGCGTCACCGCGCGCTCGAGCTCGTCCGCCGCCGCCTTGGGGTCCGCGGTGGGCAGCACCGCGAAGCCGTGAAAGCGATTCTTCGAATTCCTGACGACCTCGTGCAGCTTGTCGTTGGCGCGCCGCGCCACCGGTATCGCGGTCTCGGGGTCCATGCGCTGCGTCGCCGGCGCGCCGTGCGAGAGCACCTGCACGTCGATGCCCGCCTCGTCCATTTCCTTCAGGCGCCGCTCGCCGAGATCGAAGAGCCGCTCGCGCAGCGCCGGCAGGCGCGCTTCGGGGCCGCCTCCCTTGAAGTGCCCGGCCACCTCGGGGTCGAAGTAGTGCTCCTCGAGGGCGATCACCCGCGGTGTTGTCATCTCCGGAACCCCCTGCGGTAGCGGATCATGAGCCAGCCGCCGAGCATGCCGCCCAGATGCGCGAAATGCGCGACGCCGGCGGCAGTGCCGGTCACGCCGAGCACCATCTCCAAGACCGCGAATACGATGACGAACGTGCGCGCGCGCATCGGGATCGGCGGGATGAGCAGCATCAGCTGGCGGTTCGGAAAGTACATGCCGTAGGCGAGCAGCACGCCGTACACGCCGCCCGAGGCGCCGATGGTCGGGTAGGGCGAACCGCCCATCCAGGCCTGCACCACCAGGTGGAAAACGGCGGCGCTCAGCACGCACGCGAAATAGTACGCGGCGAAAAAGCGCGCGCCGAACAGCCGCTCGATGTCGGCGCCGAACATGTATAGCGCGAACATGTTGAAGAAGATGTGCGCGAGGTTGGCGTGCAGGAAGCTGTAGGTGACGAGCTGCCACGGCTGGAAGTCGGGCATGCTCGACGGGCCGGCCGCCGGCGGCCAAAGCGCGAACCAGGCGAGGAGCGACGTGCCGCCCGCCATTTCGAGCAGGAACACGGCGACGTTGGCGATGATGAGCGTTTGCGTGACCGGGGGCATGCGGGTCCTTAGAGCGCTGCAGGCAACTTCAGATCGCGCTTGCGCAGCTCGGCGCGCACGCGGTCGGGGTAATCGCTGATGATGCCGTCGAGCTTCATGTCGAGCGCGCGCGCGATGTCCGCCGGCTCGTTCACCGTCCAGGCGACGACTTTCAGTCCGAGCTCCCTCGCCGCCGCGAGCTTATCGGCGCTCAGCGCCTGGAACTCGGGCGACCAGATGCGCCCGCCGGCCGCGTGCACCTTCGCGGGCTCGGAGTCCTTTGCGGACGTGAGGTAGGAGGTGGCGATCTCGGGCGCCTCGCGCTCGACCACTTTCAGCGTGCGCCAGTCGAAGGACTGGATCGTGGTGCGCCCCGCCACGCCGGCCTTGCGCACCTCGCCGATCAGCGCGCGCGCAAAGGGCTCCGGTGGCAGCGTCTCGTGCGGCGCATCGGGGGAAATCTTGGTTTCGATGTTGAAGCGCACGCCGCCTTTCGCCTTCGCGAACAGCTCGGAGAGCCGCGGCACGCGCGTGCCGTCGATGGGCCGCTGCCGGGGGAAGCGCTCGGCGTAGGCCGAGCCGGGGCGGATGCGCCCGACGTCGTAGCGCTGCAGCTCGGCGAAGCTCAGGTCCCGGATGCGCGGACCGGGCGCCTCGATCCATCGTCCGTCGGGACCGCGCGCGAGGTCGGGATTGAGGCTCCGGTCGTGATGGATCACCACTACGCCGTCGCGCGTCACGCCGACGTCGAGCTCCAGCGTGGTGACGCCGATCGCCAGCGCCTGCAGGAAGCCGGGCAGGGTGTTCTCGGGAACCAGCCCGCGCGCGCCGCGGTGGCCTTGGAGGTCGAGCGCGTAAACCGACGGAGAGAGCGCCATGGCGAGCAGCAGCGCCCGGATCACTTGTCGAGGATCATTTGTGTCTGGATGGTAAGCGATAGCAGCCGGTCGCCGCGGGGAAGAAGTTGGTCTTGGATTCCAGCGTCGCGGTGCGAAATCCCAGCGCGGCGGTGCCGGCGGCGCCGGCCGTGTCCGCGAGCTCCACGACCACCCTGTCGGCTGCGACCTCGACGAAGCGCATGCCGAGCCGGCGCATGAGCCCGACGTTCCATTCCTTCATTGCCGGATCCAGAACTGGTACATCGAGGCGAATGTATCAGGATGTTCCTGCTCGAATCTCGCCCAATTGTCGAAAGAGCGCGCCGCCGGGTCGTCGGGGAAGCGGCTGCGGTAGGCGCGCGGCACGGTCTTATCCGGGAATTCGAAACCCAGGAACTCGACGCCGAGCGCGTCGATCGCCCGCGCCAGCTGGGGAACCGTGAAGCGGTGCTCCTGCACGTGAAGCAGCAGGTCGCGCGCGCCGGAGGCGGAATAGAAGTCTCGCAATGCGGTCACCTCGCGCGCCGGGTGCCCGGCGGGGAGGGCGAGGATGCGGCGGCGCGCTTCGCGCACCCCGAGGCCGGCGACCAGCGCGCGCGCGGCGGCGATGCGCCGGCGCCCGAGCTCGGAATACAAGCCGAGCTTCATCACGCCGCCGCGCTCGAGCAGCGAAAGCAGCACCCGCCAGCCGGCCAGCGGATCGGCCATGTGGTGCAGCACGCCGGAGCATTCGATGAGGTCGAAGCGCTCGGCGAGCGCCCCCAGCTGCAGGATGTCGGCCTGCGCGAAGCGCACGTTGGCGAGCCCGAGCTCGCTGCAGCGGCGCACCGCGTAGGCCAGGCTCGCGCGGCTCACATCGACGGCGAGCACGCGCCCGAGGGGCTGCAGTTGGGCCGTGACGGCGGCGTGCCGCCCGGTGCCGCAGCCGGCGATGAGCACCTCGGGGTTTTCCGAAACCTCCAGATTCTTGAGATGCGGGAAAAGCGAGCGCAACATGCGGCGCAGCGGACGCGGCGCCGCGGCCGGCGCGCGATGCCAGCGCGGGTAGGGATTCGCTTCGTATTGCGCCTGCACCTTGCGCGACACCTCGTCCTCGACCGCCGTGAGGGCCGCAATCGCCGGCCCGAGCTCGGCCTCGGCGCGCGGCTCGTCCACGAGCCGGCGCCACAGGCGCTCGAAGGCCTCGCCGCCGGCCGCGGGTTTTTTGATTCCCCGCAAAGGGCGATACATCGCGAAAAGCGCGACCTCCATGGCGCTGCTGCCTTTCCAAGTGGAGATCACTTCTGTCTCCGAGGGCGTTTCGGGCCAGAGGTATTCGTTGAGGAAGCATTGCTGCGCCAGCGCGCACGCGAGCTCGAGCGAGTCCGGCGACTCGAGGAGCGCGCGCCGCAGCGCAATCATCTCCGCCTCGAAGCCGGCGTCGGCAACGAGCGCGTGCTCGAGCAGCAGATGGAACAGCCGCCCGCGCGGGCCGGTGCGCACGAGGCTCAGCACCGCCTCCGCGCAGTGCTGCACCTCGACCTCGGTCTGCGAGAACAGGCGCTCCGCGTCGGCGGCGAGGCCCGCGTCCCACGCAGCGAAGCGCATCTCGGCCAGGAGATCGGCGAAGAGTTGCCAGGCCGCCGCGTTTTGCGGCGCACAGTGGACCGCGCCGCGCGCGGCGCGGAATGCGTCCTGCGGCGCGCCGAGGTCGCGCAAGGCGAGCGCGAGGTTGTGGTGCGCCTCGGCGAATTGCGGCGCGAGCTCGATGGCGCGCCGATAGCTTTGCGCCGCCGCATCCGGCTCGCCGCGGGCGCGCAGGACGTTGCCGAGGTTGTTGTGCGCCATCGCGTTGCGCGGATCGGCGGCGAGCGAGCGGCGCAACCACTCGCCCGCGGCATCGAGGTCGCCGCGCTCGTGCAGGCAATAACCGAGGTTGTTCGCCGCCGCGGCGTCGCCGGGGGCGAGGCGCAGCGCCGCATGGTAGGCGGCAATCGCCTCGTCGAATCTCCCGAGACGCTGGCACACCATGCCAAGGTAGTTGTGCGCCGGTGCGTTGCCGGGCTCGAGCCCGATGATCCTGCGGAATTGCGCCTCGGCGCCGGCGAGATCGCCGCCTTCGGCGAGAAGCAGCCCGTAGTTCTGCCGGTACATCGCATTGCCGGGCGCCAGGCTCAGCGAGCGCTCCACCAGGGCGAGCCCTTCGGCGCGGCGGCCGTCCTGCACCAGGCAGACGCCTAGGAAATGCGTCGCCTCCGCGTCCTGCGGCGCCCTCGCGAGGGCGCTGCGATAGATCTGTGCGGCTTCGCGAAGGCGCCCCGCCTGGGCAAGGGCCGAAGCGCGCTTGAGGTCCGGGCTCACTGCGATCTCGTGGCGAGCAGCAAGGTGACAACCAGCAGGAACAGCATCGCGGCGCTGAGCGCGAGCGACCAGTGGATGCCGATCAGGTGGCCGCCGAGGCCGACGGTGATGCCGCTGAAGGTGCGCATGCCGAGCGCGGACATCGCATAAAGCCCGATCACCCTGCCGCGCGCATGCGCGGGGGCGTGGAGCTGCACCAGCGTCTGGGCCATGGCGTTGAAGGAGAGCTCCAGGAACCCGGCGACAAAGAGCAGCGCGAGCGCGAGCGGATACGAGCTGACCGCGGCGAAGGCGGCGATCGCGACGCACCAGAGCAGCGCGAGCGCGAAGGCGGTCGGCGCGCGCGCCTGAAGAAGCCCGCGGCTTTCCAGCAGCAGGCCCGCGATGAGCGCCCCGGCCGCATCCGCGCCGAGCAGCATGCTGTAGCTGAGATCGGCGTGCTCATGACCGAGGTCGCGGGCGAACTCGGGCATCTGCGCGTGGTACGCGTTGCCGACGAGAAGCGAGGTGCCGCCGGCGAGCAGGATCATCGGCAGGATCACGCGGTGACCCGCTATCTCGCGCAGCGTCGCCACGATGTCGGCCAATGCCCGCAGCTGCCCTGGCGCCGGTTTCTTGGTGTAGGGGGTTTTCCATAGCCAGAGCACCAGCGGCAGGTAGATCAGGGCATTGAGCAGCAGCCCATGGGCCGGGCCGGCGGCCAGCAGGATGGCGCCGCCGACCCCCGGCCCGAAGAGCAGCCCCAGCCAGCGCGCGGTGGCCATCAGCCGCACCGCGCTGTGCAGGCGCGGCTCGTCGACCACGTCGTGGATGAACACCTGCGCCGCCGGGGACCAGAACACCCCGGCGAAGCCGTGCAGCACCAGCAGCGCCGCGGCGTGCCACATCTCGAGCGCATCGGTGAGAAACAGCAGTCCCCAGCCGAGCGACACGGCCATGAACAGCGCCATGCCGATCTGGATGATGCGGCGCGGGTCGTAGCGGTCCGCGAGCGCGCCCGAATACACGGAAAACAGCAGGAACGGCAGCCAGTGCGACAGCACGGCGAAGCCGCCGAGGGCGGGCGACTGGAACTTCTGGAAGATGATCCAGTAGCTGATGACGTGCTCGATGCTGTCGGCCATCATGGCGAGCGCCGAGCCGAGAAAGTAGGCGCGGAAGCGCGGATGGCGCAGGGCGGCGAACGATCGCGTGTCGCTCATGGCCTATAAGTTGCTGGAGCCGGGACAGCGGCGCTCGCGATGGCTCATCCGGACGTACTTTCCTGCCACACCTGCGGCCTGCGCCAGCGGGTCGAGCCCCTCGCGCCCGGCCGGACAGCGCAGTGCGCGCGCTGCGGCAGCTTTCTCGCCGCCGGGGCGCGCGGCAGCCTGCAGGCGACCGCGGCATTCGCCGTCGCGGCGCTGATTCTGTACGTCCCGGCCAACGTCTATCCGATCATGCGCATGCATTTCTACGGCGCTTATTCCGAGAGCACGGTGTGGGACGGCGTGGCGAGCCTGGCGCAGCATGACCAGTGGTTCGTCGCCGCGATCGTGTTCCTCGCCAGCATCGCGATTCCGCTCGCCAAGCTGAGCGTGCTCCTGTACCTGGTGATCAGCGCCGCGCTGCAGCGCGGGCGCCGGCTGCGCGATCGCACGCGCATCTATCGCTTCGTCGACGTCATCGGGCCGTGGGCCATGCTGGACGTGTTCCTGCTCGCGGTCCTGGTCGCGCTGGTGAAGCTCGGCACCATCGCGACGATCCTGCCGGGGCCGGGTCTCATCGCCTTCGCCTGCGTGGTGGTGCTCACCATGCTGGCCTCGGCGAGCTTCGACCCGAAGCTGATCTGGCAGAGAACGCCATGACCGGCGAAGAGCTGCCCCGCGCGCGGGTCCGCAGGCGGCGCCTGTTCAATCTCGCGTGGCTGGTGCCGCTCGCCGCCGCGATCATCGCCGGCTACCTCATGTGGGAGCGCCTGCGCGAGCGCGGACCCGGGATCGTCATCAGCTTCGCCGACGGCGGCGGGGTGCGCATCGGCATCACGCCGGTGAAATACCGCGGTGTGACGATCGGCGAGGTGAGCGGCGTGTCGCTCAGCGAGGACCAGAAGCGGGTCCTGGTGCGCGTGCGCCTGCAGCGCTCGGCGGCGACCATCGCGCGCGAAGGCGCGACGTTCTGGATCGTGCGGCCGCAGGTCGGCTTCGGCAACATCACCGGCCTGGGAACGGTGCTGACCGGTCCGGAAATCCACGCGCTGCCCGGCAAGGGCGAGGCGCGCGTGCGCGAGTTCGTCGGGCTGGACAACGCCCCGGTGGCGCTCGACGCGGAAGGCCTGAGGATCATTCTGCGCGCCGAGCGCCCGCGCTCGATCCGGCCCAACACGCCGGTGCAGTACCGCGGCGTCGATGTCGGCGTGGTGCAGAAGCTCGAGCTCGGGCCCAACTCCGCCTCGGCCGACGTGCACGTGCTGATCTTCGAGCGCTACGCCGGGCTCGTGCGCCAGGGCTCCGCGTTCTGGAACACGAGCGGCGTCAGCGTCAAGGGCGGGTTGCTCAAAGGCATCGAGGTCGAGGTGGAGTCGCTGCGCGCGATCGCCACCGGCGGCATCGAGTTCGCGACGCCGAGCGAGAAGGCGCCTCGCGTCAAGCCGGGCACGGTGTTCTTCCTTCACGACGAGCCGAAGGCCGAATGGCTCGCGTGGCTGCCGCGCATTGCCGTGCCGAGGGGCGACAAATAGGTAACGCTCAAAACTTGACCGCGCGCTGCATCGCCGGGCGCGCGGCCATTTCGCCCGCCCAGCGCGCGACGTTCGGGTAGCCATCGCACAGCTCCGGCATGCCGGCTTTCGCGCGCGCGTAGACGGCGTAGAGCGAGATGTCGGCGATGGTCATTTCCTCGCCGGCGCAGCATTTCTGCCGCGCGAGCCGGTCGTCCCAGACCTCGAGGTACTGCTTCCAGCGCGCCTTGAAGATCTCGGCAGTGGGCGCGTGCGGCTCCTTCGAGCGCACGACGGCGAAGATCGAGCCGAACGTGGGCGTCAGGTCGGTCGATGCGCTCATCAGCGCCTGCCACATCGCCGCGCGCGCCGCGCCGTCCTTCGGCATGAACTGGCCCGACTTCTCGGCGCAATAAAGCAGGATGGCGTTCGACTGCGACAGCGTGAGCGGCTTCCCGCCCGGGCCCTCGTGGTCCACGATGACCGGGATCTGCGCGTTCGGGTTCAGCGCCAGGAACTGCGGCGTCTTGTGCTCCCCCTTGTCGAGCGCGATCCGGTTGAGCTTGTAAGGGAGGCCGCATTCCTCGAGCGCCATGCGGGCGCGCAGGCCGTTCGACGTGCCGGCGGCGTACAGGTCTATCATTTCCGGTCTCCTCAGTGAGCGCGAAATACTAATTCACCCGCGAGGCGCCTACCCATGCCGTTTCAAAACTGTCCTGCATGACCCCGCAGCCGTTCCAACTCCGCATCCCCGACGCTCAGCTGGCCGACCTGCGCGAGCGCCTCGCGCGCACGCGCCTTCCCGACGAGCCGCCGCTCGAGCCATGGTCGACCGGCACCAGCCTCGCCTATCTGAAGGACCTGATTTCCTATTGGGAAAAGTCGTTCGATTGGCGCGCGCAGGAAGCCGAGCTCAACCGGTTCCGCCAGTTCACGGTGCCGATCCGCGGCATCGACCTGCACTTCATCCACGCGCCGGGCAGGGGACCGAACCCGGTCCCGCTGCTGCTCTCGCACGGCTGGCCCGGGTCGATCGTCGAGTTCCGCCGGCTGATTCCGCTTCTCACCGAGCGCTTCACGGTCGTGGCGCCTTCGCTTCCCGGCTACACGCTCTCGTTCAAGCCGGGGCAGAAGCGCTTTGCCGTCGAGGAAATCGCCGACCTCTTCGCCGAGCTCATGACCGATGTGCTCGGCTACCGGCGCTTCGGCGCGCAGGGCGGCGACTGGGGCTGCTTCGTGAGCTCGGTGCTCGGGCTGAAGTACCCGGAGCGGCTGATCGGAATCCACCTGAACCTGCTCGCGGTGCGGCGCGACGCGCACGCGGTGAAGAATCCGAGCGCCGAAGAAGCGGCGTTCCTCGAGCAGCTCAAGCACTTTCTCAAGGAGGAAACCGGCTACCAGTGGATCCAGGGCACGAAACCGCAGACGCTCGCCTACGCGCTCGCCGATTCGCCCGCGGGGCTCGCGGCGTGGATCGCCGAGAAGTTCCGCACCTGGAGCGATTGCGGCGGGACGATCGAGAACGCGATTCGCCGCGACGACCTGCTGACCAACATTTCGCTCTACTGGTTCAGCGGCGCGATCGGCTCTTCCTTCTGGCCGTACTACGCGCGCATGCACGAGGGATGGCCGCTGCCCGAAGGCCGCACGGTCGATGTGCCGACCGGCTACGCGCAATTTCCGAAGGAGATTCTGCTGGCTCCTCGCTCGCTCGCGGCGCGGGTGTACAGCGACATCCGCCGGTGGAGCGTAATGCCGCGCGGCGGGCACTTTGCAGCGCTGGAACAGCCCGAGGCACTCGCCCGCGAGATTCGCGATTTTTTCAGCGAGGCATTGAAATAAGCGCACGTCGCGGGGCTGCGACATCGCGGGAGCACGCGGGATGAGAGCTGGCATGGATCCTGCGGCGGGTAGGGTGTCTGTTCAACAAGGAGAGACCATGAAACTTGCTAAAACGGTTGCATGCGGTGCGGCTGCTCTCAGCCTTGCCGTAAGCGGCGCGTTAGCGGGCGAGGGCCATTCCGGGATGAACGACGAGTGGTCTTCGAGCGAGTCAGCGATGGCTCAGGACGAGACCTATATCCTGCTCGAGCCCGTAGACGTGACGTACGTCTATGAGGTCGACGAGGACAGGGACGGTGTCACCGACAGCTACCTGTTTCTCGAGGAGTCCGATACTCTCGCGATGAGCGATAGCATCGGCTCCGAGTCTTCCGCGGGCGGCTGAACGCGAGCGTCGACCCGACGCTTTCGACCCCGTCGGATAGCAGCATCAGCTCGAGCACCAGCGTGGATTCGAGCACGGATATCGGTTCGAGCGACGACGCGTCCGCCTCGAGCGGCGCGACCGGCTCCTCGTCCTCCGACTCGATGAGCAGCCTGCCCTCGGACAGCAGCACGAGCCCGAGCGCGAGCGTGGACTCGAGCACAGACCAGGTGGCCGGCGCGTACGGTGACTACGGGCCCGGAAGCGCCAGCGAGGAGCGGGAGCGCAACTAAGGCGGTTGCAGCGTAGTAGAAAAGGCGGGCCCCACGGCCCGCTTTTTTTTGGGTTCATAATCCGCTCATGACCGAGGCGAGGCACAGGGTAGCGGTCGTTCAGGCGGCGCCGGCGGCGTTCGATCTGGAGGCCACGCTGGCCAAGCTGGAGACGCTCGCCGCGCAAGCGGCGCAACGAGGCGCACGACTCGCGCTTTTCCCCGAAGCGTTCGTCGGCGGTTATCCGCGCGGACTGTCGTTCGGCGCGACGGTAGGCAACCGCACCGCGGAAGGCCGCGAGCAGTTCCGCGCTTACTCGGAGGCCGCCATCGACGTCCCCGGCCCCGCCACCGCGCGGCTCGGTGCAGCAGCAAGGAAATGCGCTCTCTACCTCGTCGCAGGCGTCATCGAGCGCGAGGGCGGAACGCTTTATTGCACGGCGCTGTTCTTCGCCCCGGACGGCAGCCTGCTCGGCAAGCACCGCAAGCTCATGCCGACCGCCTCGGAGCGGCTGGTCTGGGGCTACGGCGACGGCTCGACCATGCCGGTCTTCGACACGCCGCTCGGCCGCATGGGGGCGGTGATTTGCTGGGAGAACTACATGCCGCTCATGCGGGCGGCGCACTATGCGAAGGGCATCCAGCTTTATCTCGCGCCGACCGCGGATGGGCGCGACACCTGGCTTGCAACCATGCGGCACGTCGCGGTGGAGGGCCGCTGCTTCGTGCTTTCGTGCAACCAGTTCGCGCGCCGCGGCGACTATCCCGCGCGTTACGCCGCCCGGTTCGGCGACGATCCGAAGATAGTGGTGTCGAGGGGCGGCAGCTGCATCATCAGCCCGTTGGGCGAGATCCTCGCGGGCCCGAACTACGAGGAAGAATGCATCCTCACGGCCGATATCGATCTGGCCGACATAGCGCGCGGGAAGTTCGACTTCGACGCGGTCGGCCACTATGCCCGCCCGGACGTTTTCAGGCTGATCGTGGACGAAGCGCCGAAAACGCCGGTCGTATTCAAGAGCGATGGCGACCAAGGCCGCTAGGAAAGGAATCAAGCGCGCGCCGGCGAAGCGCCGGCCGCGCAAGGCGAAACCCGGGACGCGGGGCGCGGCGGCGCTGGAGTGCCGCCTCGACGGGGTTCCGGAACCGGCGCGCGAAGCGGCCGCGCGCGTCGACCAGGCCGGCGGGTTTGTTCTCGGCTGCTACAACGATCCGCTCGGCAAGCAGCCGCTGCTCGTCGCCGTCCTGCCGATCGACAGCGTCGAGCCCACGCCGTTCCAGCGCGACCTCTCGCAAGCGCACCATCGCAAGCTCGCCGACGTGCTCGACCGCACCGGCATGTTCCTCGACCCGGTGATCGCCGTGACCGCACCGCAGAAAGGCTTCTGGACGCCCAACGGCATGCACCGGCTGGAGGCGATGCGCCGGCTCGGCGCCAAGGCGATCACCGCGCTCGTCATCCCGAAGCGCGACATCGCCTGGCAGATCCTCGCGCTCAATACCGAGAAGGCGCACAACCTGCGCGAGAAATCGCTCGAGGTGATCCGCATCTACCGCGGGCTGATCGACGAGGACGCCAAGCGACCGGAATCCCAGTTCGCCTATTACCTCGAGGAAGCATCGCTCGTCACCCTGGGCCTCTGCTACGAGCGCAACGGCAAGTTCGCCGGGGGCGCCTATAACCCCATCGTGCGGCGTCTCGAGCGCTTTTCCGAGGAGTCTCTGTCCGCTGCCCTCAGGAAGCACGAGAAGCACGCCGACCTGCTGATGGCGCTCGACGAGCGCGTGGCCGCGGTGGTGGCCAAGCTCAAGGAGCGCGGCTTCGTCAGCCCTTACCTGCGTGCCTTCGTGGTGGCGCGCATCAACCCGCTGCGCTGGATCCAGGGCGAGCCGCCGCCGCTGGAGGATGTGCTGAAGACGATGCGCGAGCGCGCGGCGAAGTTCAATACCGGGAAAGTCAAGCAGGAAGACCTGGCGGGCGCCGGCGGCGCCCCCGACGAATCCGACTAGGCCAAATCCGGGCTAGTCGATGAGCCCCGTCACCGGCAGGGGATGCCCGGCTGGCTCGGCGTCGCCCCGGTCTGCACCACCGCGTTCTTGGCGCCGCACTCGGTGCAGCGGGCGAAATAAACGCCGTCTCTGGTCTGCTCGAAGATTTGCACGTTCACGAGCGCGCGGCAGCGCTTGCAGATGAACTGCTGGAAAGTGGGCACCGGGGCATGCTACGCCGCGCTCCTGGAATAGAACAAGCGCGCAGTGCGGCGTAGGTCACGCCGCAAAGCGGCCTTTCCAGCCCTGCTTTTTCCATTGCGCGGCGCGCTCGTCGATGTCCACGGCGCCGCAGCGCTTGAGCGCTGTCAGCGCCGAGTCAGCTTGCGCCGCGTTGTCCGCGGCCACGGTCACCAGGATGCCGCCGCGGCGCACCGCTTCGGCGTAGTACTGCGCCTGCTCTTCCGGGATGCCCAAGCGCGTGAGCCCGCCGATGACTCCGCCCGTGACTGCGCCCACCAGGGCGGCGGCCAGCGGACCGGCGGCGAGAATCGCCCCAATACCCGGGCCGGCAATGGGGGCGAGCGCCAGCGCGAAGGCGGTGATGCCCCCCAGCGCGGCGCCGGCTGCGGCGCTTGATGCCGCCTGAGCTCCTTTGCGCTCCGAGCTCGCGCACCGCGCCGCGCGCGTCGTCGATGTTGTCCATCATGCCTACAACGGTCTTCGCCATGTGCACCTCCGCGGCTTCCCGCCGCACACGGTGTGCCAGGCTACTTGGGAGCGGGATGGATGTTGTCCACCCAATGCACTTCCTGCGGCTTCTCGGCGGCAGGGATATCGAGGTTGACGACCACCGGGTCCTGGCCGCTGCGCACCAGCACGCAGGAGAGCGGCTGGTCGTCGCTCGCGTTGATCTCCTGGTGGGGCACGTAGGGCGGAACGTAGATGAAGTCGCCCGGGCCGGCCTCGGCGACGAACTCGAGCCGCTCGCCCCAGCGCATGCGTGCCTTGCCGCTGACGACATAGATGACGCTCTCGACCGGGCCGTGGTGATGAGCGCCGGTCTTTGCCTTGGGATGGATGACGACGGTGCCGGCCCAGAGCTTCTCGGCGCCGGCACGGGCGTAGGTGATCGCCGCAGCGCGGTTCATTCCGGGCGTTTGCGGCGTATTGACGTCGAGCTCGTTCGAGTGCACGACGCGAACCCCGTCGTACTTCCATTTATCAGGCATAGGTCGGATGGACGTGGGAAGCTGATCTGGCAGGATTATTGCTGCGGTCTCTCACGCCCCGCAACATGAATGACCATTTGAAGGAGACCCTCATGAGACTCGCAAAAGCAGTATTCATCGCATCGGCGATCGCGCTTGCCGCCGGCGGCGCGTACGCCGCGGAGAAGGAAGCCAAGGCCAAGGACCCCGAGCCGGGCTTCAACGCCCTCGACAAGGACAACGACGGCTACGTCACCCGCGCCGAGGCGGCCCGCGACAAGGACTTGATGAAGAAATTCAAGGAAGCCGACGGCAACAAGGACGGTAAGCTGAGCCGCGCCGAGTACCTGATGGTGAAGGGCAAGAAGGACCTCAGCACGGCGAAGGAGAAGGTGAAGGAGGCCGGGCGCGACGTGAAGAACAAGGTGTCGCGCGACGACAAGCCCGACACCAGCTCGAGCGCCGGCGCCACCAGCAAGCCGAAGTAGCCTAGGCCTTCGTCCAGGAGTCGCGGAGCGTGACGGTGCGGTTGAAGCCGCCCCGGTCCGCGACGAAGTAGCCGTGGCGCTCGAACTGGAAGCGCTCGCCCGGCCGCGCCTCGCGCAGGCCGGGTTCGAGCTGCGCGGTAATGGTTTTCTTCGAGTCCTTGTTGAGGTCCTCGAGAAAATCCCGCTCGCTACCCGGGTTTGCGGTCCGGAACAGCCGGTCGTAGAGATGCACCGGCGCGCCATGGCCGTGCCGGGCGCTCACCCAATGGATGTTGCCTTTGACCTTGTATTTGTCGGCGCCGGGCGTGCCTGACTTGGAATCGGGGTAGTAGGTGCAGCGCACCACGCCGCCCTCCATCCCGAGGCACTTGACCACGTAGCCGTAACGCAGCCGCACCTCGTTGCCGGGAAAGAGCCGGAAGTAGCCCTTCGGCGGCTGCGCCTCGAAGTCCTCGCGCTCTATCCACAGCTCGCGCGTGAAAGGCACCTGGCGCTTTCCCCAGTCGGGCTTCTGCGGGTGGTTCGGCACCGAGGCCAGGTCCTGCGCAGTCTCGGGAAAGTTGTCGATGACGAGCTTGATCGGATCGAGCACCGCCATGCGGCGCGGCGCCGCATCGTTCAAGTGCCTGCGCATGCATTCCTCGAGCACCGAGAACTCGATGAGCTGGTTCGCCTTCGAGACGCCGATCTGCTCGGCGAACATGCGCAAGCCTTCCGGCGTGTAGCCCCGGCGCCGCGCGCCCGCGAGCGTCGGCATGCGCGGGTCGTCCCAGCCGTCGACATGCCCCTCGTCGACCAGCTGAATGAGCTTGCGTTTGCTCAAAACAACATTCGTCAGGTTGAGGCGCGCAAATTCGATCTGCCGCGGCAGCGGTCGCTCCAGCAGGCCGCCCTCGGCGAGGCGCTCGAGCAGCCAGTCGTAGAACGGCCGCTGGTCCTCGAACTCCAGCGTGCACAGCGAGTGCGTGACGCGCTCCACCGCATCCTCGATCGGATGCGCGTACGTGTACATCGGGTAGATGCACCATTTGCCGCCGGTGCGGTGATGGTCCGAGTGCTTGATGCGGTAGAGCACCGGGTCGCGCATGTTGATGTTCGGCGACGCCATGTCGATCTTCGCGCGCAGCACGTGGGCGCCGTCCGCGAAGGCGCCTTCCTTCATGGATCTGAACAGCTTCAGGTTCTCGGCAGCGCTGCGCCCGCGGTACGGGGAGGTCGTGCCCGACTCGGTGAGCGTGCCGCGCGCGGCGCGCATCTCTTCGGCGCTCTGGCTGTCGACATAAGCGTGGCCGCGCTCGATGAGGTGCTCGGCCGCCCGGTACATGAAGTCGAAGTAGTCGCTGGCAAAAAGTGGTTCTTGAAAATCAAAACCCAACCACTTCACCGCGTCCACGATCGCGTCGACGTACTCCTGCTCCTCCTTTTCGGGGTTGGTGTCGTCGAAGCGCAGGTTGCAGCGGCCGCCGTAGTGCTGCGGCAAGCCGAAGTTCAGGCAGATCGACTTCGCATGGCCGAAATGCAGGTAGCCGTTCGGTTCGGGCGGAAAACGGGTCACAATCCGGCTGTGCTTGCCCGACGCGAGGTCGGCCTCGATGATCTGGCGGATGAAATTCGACGAGGAGGGGGTGCGCTCCATGAAAAAGCTCGGTGTATTCATAATTTTACAGTGCGCGCTGCTCGGCCTTGCGGGCGCGCAGAGCTTTCCCTCGAAACCGATGCGCATCCTGGTGCCGGGACCCGCGGGCAGCTCGCCCGACATTCGCGCGCGCCAGATCGCGACCAAGCTCTCCCAGGCGTTCGGCCAGCCGGTCATCGTCGATAACCGTCCTGGCGGCGCCGGGCTCATCGCCGCGCGCGAGGCCGCGAAGGCCGCGCCCGACGGCCACACGATGCTGCTCGCGCTCATCAACAACGCGATCGGCGATGTGCTCAGGCCCGATCCGTGCTGCCGCCTCAACCAGGAGCTGCTGCCGGTGTCGCGCTTCACCATGACGCCGCTGGTGATGGTGGTGCATCCTTCGCTGAAGGTGCGCACGCTGATCGATTTCGTCCAGGTGGCGAAATCGAAGCCGGGCAACCTCACCTACGCCTCCGCCGGGCCGGGAAGCATCAGCCAGCTGGTGGGCGAGTGGCTCAAGACCGAGACCGGCGCGCAGATCACCGAGGTGCCGTACAAGGCCGTGAACGCCGAGCTGCCCGATCTTCTCAGCGGGCAGGTGGTCGCCGCATTCGTCGTGCCCCAGGTGATCGCAGCGTCGGTGAAATCAGAGAAGCTGCGCGCGCTCACCGTGATGGGCCCGGAGCGCCTGGACATCCTCCCCGGCGTGCCCACCGTGACCGAGGCGGGATTGCCGGCGGTGCAGGCGATCGTATGGAACGGGATCTTCGTTCCCGCCGGAACGCCGAAGCCGGTGATCCAGGCGCTGCACCGCGAGGTGGTGCGCGCCTACAACGCGCCGGATATCAAGCAGCAGGTGATCAACACCGGCTCCTCCGTCGCCGCCGACAGCCCGGAGGAGTTCGCCACCTTCATCCGCGCCGAGAACGACAAGTGGGCGAAGGTGATCCGCGAGGCGAAGATCAAGCCCGACTGAAAGTCTGGGGTCAGAGCCCTAATTCGGTTTGCGCGGAAAGTCTGGGGTCAGAGCCCTAATTCGGTTTGCGCGTATGCGAAAACCGAATTAGGGCTCTGACCCCGAATTACTTGCGCGCCACCTTCTCGAAGTCGTCGTCGGCGCCGAGCATGTAGCGCGCGAGGTCGTCGACCGCATCGTCGAATTGCTGCGGCGTGAGCCGGTAGCTGACGCGGCCGAGCCGGCGCACGTTGGTGAGCTCGATGCTCACCGCGAGGGCGTCGTAGTCGGCGCGCACGTTGATCTCGCAGGGCAGCGAGCCGGTGACCGTGAACTCCGCGCGCGTCGCCTTGCCGAAGTCGTTCTTCGCCTCGACGCGCTGCTGGAAAGCCACCTTCATGAAGCCGAGGTAATCCTCGCAGCGGCGGATGTCGTCGCCGAGAAGATTGGCCTTCGCCGGGCGCGCCGGCGTGATGCGGTAGCGGATGAACACGTGGTCGCACACGTCCTTGCCGTCGATGCGGCGCGGGCGGCTGTCGACGAACGCCTGGGACAGGCTCACCGAAGGCAGTTTGCCGAGATAGATGAACTCGTAGGGCTGCTCCGAGGTCGGGTTCACCGAGTTCAGCTCGCGCGCCAGCTCCGCGAGGTACTTGAAGGCGTCGCGCATGCTCGCGTCGAGCGCGGCGACCGCCTTTGCGCGCACGACTTCGGGGTTCTCGCGCTGCGGCTGCGATGCCGCCTGCTTGCGCAGCATCTCGAGCGCGGCGCGCCGCTTCGTCGCGCCCGGATCGGTGGCGGCGGCGACCGACGCCTCGCGCTTGCGCTCGAATTCGTCGCGCTTGCGCGCCTCGGCCTCGCCCCAGCGGCGCACCTCTTCTTCCTTGCGCAGGCGCGCCTCTTCCTCCGCGCGCAGCCTTGCCTGCTCCTCGCGGTCGTATTTCTCGACGAACTTGTCGAGGTCGGTGATGAGCTGCGTGCGCAGCGCTTCGTCCTGCGGCGGCCGCGCCACGGGCTGCGTGCCGAGCGCGATGGTCTTCTCGTAGCCGGTGGACGCGGCCGCGGCGGCGGGGTCACCGGTGATCTTGCGCAAGTCGGCCGCCATCTCGCCCGCGTGCTGGTAGCGGTCGGCGGGCTTCTTGGCGAGCGCGCGGTCGGCGATGCGCTCGAAGGCTTCCGGGATCTGCGGATCGAGCTTGCGCAGCGGCGTGTGCGGCGTGCCGGCGATGCGGTTCATCAGCGCGAACACCGTGGTGTCCTGCGGCTCCTCGAAGGGGGTGCGCCGCGTGAGCGCTTCGTAGAGCACCACGCCGAGGGAGAAGATGTCGGAGCGGCCGTCGAGCGGCTGGCCGAGCACCTGCTCGGGCGACATGTAGCGCGGCGAGCCGAGCGCGGTGCCGGTCTGCGTCATGGTCGAGGAGGGGACGTACGCGACGCCGAAGTCGGTGAGCTTCGCGCGCCCGGTGTTGTCGATCATGATGTTTGCCGGCTTCACGTCGCGATGCACGATGTTCGCGCGGTGCGCGTGGTCGAGCGCGTCGGCCACTTGCGCGATGAGGCGCGCCACCGTGTTGAACGCGAGCCGCTGCGGGTGGCGCAGGACCTGCTGCAGCGAGTGGCCCTGCAGCAGCTCCATGGCCATGTACGCGATGCCGTTCTGCTCGCCGACGTCGTAGATGGTGACGATGTTCGGGTGGCTGAGCCGGCCCGCCGAGCGCGCCTCGCGGATGAAGCGCTCGCGCACCTCGGCGATCACTTCCTGCGGCAGGTTCGGAAGCAGCGTCTTGATCGCCACTTCGCGCTCGATCATCGGGTCCTGCGCGCGGTACACCGCGCCCATGGCCCCGCGGCCCAGCTCCCCGAGGATCTTGTAACGGCCCAGCGTCTTCAATTCCACCGCGCTAGCCTGGTTATGGTTCGCGCAACATTCTACCGGCAGGCGGGACAAAAAAACGCCCAAAGAAGCGGACTACCCTTCCTCGCGGTCGTGAAATATTCGCCGCGGCCCGACGGTCCGGGCCGCGCTCTTAGGAACTTCGACCCAGAGGCGCGCGCCCCGCGCGGTCAACGCGCGTAACCTCCCCGCCGTAGATTGGGGTGCATGGGCGCCCGCCTTCTGCCACGCACGCTGCCGGAGCTGTTCTCCTACTCGCTCGCCATCGAGCGCGAGGCGACGAAGCGCTACACCGAGCTCGAGCGCTTCTTGCGCGCTATCGGCGTAGAGCACATCGCCGACGAGTTCGAGAGGCTTGGCCGCGAGGAGCGCGAGCAGTACGAGGTGATCGCGCTCGGTACGTCGGGACGCGAGCTGCCCGAGCTCGCCGGCTGGGAGCTCTCATGGCACTTCGCCGCGCAGGCGGCGGAGGCGCACGCGCCGTGCAGCACCCGGCAGGCGATCGCCATGGCGCTTTCGCTCGAGCGGCGCACGCAGGCGTTCTACAACGACGTCGCCGAACACGCTCGCAACGACGCGGTGCGCGCGTTCGCGGCCGAAATGGCGAACGACGAGCAGCGCCACGTGCTGCGCCTGGAGATCCTGTTGTAGCGCCAGGCCGCCGGCGGCGGGCTAGAGGCCGAGGAGGGCCTGCCGCCGGCGCGCGACGCCGGCTAGCTCTTGAAGACCCACTCGCCGTCGCCGCGGCGGCAGGCGACGCCCTTGATCGTGTCCCTCTTCTTGCCTGCGCTCACCACGGTATTGAACTCGCGGCAGGGCGTCCGGCCCGCCGTGAACGCGCCCGTCGGCGTCATGCGGTAGTTCACGCCGGTCGCCTGGTTGGTCCAGCTCACCGTCTGGTTCACCGCGGCCAGCTCGAGCGCATGACCCATGCAGCCGCGGTCGGCCTCGTCGAGCTCCCTGCCGATGGTATGGCCCACGACCGCGCCGAGCGCGGTGCCGATGATGATGGCGATCGGCCGGTCTTCACGGCTCGAGACCCGGGAGCCGATCACGCCGCCGACCGCGCCGCCGAGCACCGCGCCCACCGCGGCGGTGTTGCAGCGGCCGTCGATGATGCCGTAGTCCTTCTGCCACTTCTTGCCGGTATAGCCGACGTAGTTGGGATCGTTCTTCTTGCGCCAGCCATGCGCCGGGGCGTGGTCGGGCGGCGCGGCGGGCGAAGGAACGGGAACGAGCGCCAGGGAAACGAGCGCGGCCAGGAGAGCGGGGGTCGTCGTTTTCATGACCCCAAAGTCTAGCCCTTTCGGCCTGGTTCGTGCTGACCCGCCGGCCGATCTAGTTCGACAGGTCCACGCGCCGGCGCGTGGCGATCGCGGCATCGAGCGCCTTAGTGAAGCGTTCGGGCGGCAGGTAGCCGTCGATGCGCGCGGCCACGGCGCCCTTGTCGTCGAGGAACAGCAGCGTCGGCGTGTACCGGACCTTCATCAGCGCGGCAAACTGCTTTTCGTTCATCTTTCTGCCGTCGGCCCAGGTGACCTCGCGGTCGCCGAAGATGTTGATGTCCACCGCCACGAAGTGCCGCCGCACCTTGTCGACGATCTTCGGGTCCCGGAAATTCACCGTCACCAGCTGCTTGCAGTAAGGGCAGCCATCCTGGTGAAAGTAGACCATCAGGCGCTTGCCTTCGCGGCCCGCTTCGGCGACGTCTTCGCGCATGTCGAGAAACGAGGGCGAGAACCACTCGGGCACTTCCTGCGCCGCCGCCGGCACGCCTAAAAACACGAGCGCGAGAACGAGCCATCTCATAGTGCAAGTATATTAGCCGCGATGCTGCGCCTGCTTCTCATCCTCAGCCGCCGCCGAACGCGCGGCCGGGCGCTGCTCTCGGTGGCCGGCATCGCGCTCGGTGTCGCGCTCGGCTACGCGGTGTTTCTCGTGAACCGCGCCGCCATCGAGGACCTGGCCGCGTCCGTGCGGCTGCTCGCCGGCCAGGCGAGCCTGCAGGTGCGAGGCGGGCGCACCGGCTTTTCCGAGGCGCTTTACCCGCAGGTCGCCCGGCTGCCCGGCGTGGCGTGGGTGAACCCGGGGCTCGAGCTCGAGGCCGGCATCGCCGGCACCGAGCGCACCATCCGCGTGATCGGGCTGGACGCGCTGCGGCTCGGCAGGCCCGAGCTGCTCGCGCCGGACAAGGTGCTGCTCTCGCAGGCGGCAGCCGAGCTCGGGCAGGAGCGGCTGCGCCTGGTCGTCGGCCCGCGGATCGTGGAGCTCGAGGTGGCGGGCACAAGCGAGCTGAAGGGATTCGCCGCCCTCACCGACATTTCCACCGCGCAATGGCGCCTGGATCGGCTCGGGCAGTTGAACCGCCTGGATGTGCACCTCGCGAAGGGGGCCAACCGCGAGCAAGTCGCCGAATCGATCCGCGCGCTGCTGCCGCCCGGCGTTCACGTCGCGGCCACCGAAGCGCTGGAGCAGGCGAGCGGCTACCCGTCGCGCGCCTACCGCGTGAATCTCAACGTCCTGGCGATGGTGGCGCTCTTTACCGGCGGCTTTCTCGTCTTCTCCGCGCAGGCGCTCGAGGCGGCGCGCCGCCGGGGCGAGCATGCCTTGCTCCGGGTTCTCGGGCTCACCGCGCGAGGCGTCTCGCGCCTCATGCTCCTCGAGGCTGCGGTGCTCGGCCTCGCGGGCGGCGCGCTCGGCGTCGCGCTGGGCTACGCCCTTGCGTTCATCGCCGTCCGCTACGCGGGCGCGGACCTCGGCGCGGGCCAGTTCCGCGGCATCGCGCCGCAGATCACCGCGTCTGCGCTGCCCCTGCTGCTGCATGTGGCCGCGGGGGCGGTAGTGGCGGTGGCGGGCGCGCTGCTTCCCGCGCTCGACGCCGCTCGCACACCACCGGCGCGAGCGCTGAAAGCGGGCGACGATCAGCGCATGTTCCAGCGGGTCTCGCGTGCCTGGCCGGGGGTCGTGTTCCTCGCGGCGGGCGTAGTGCTCGCGCAATTCGGCCCGGTCGGCGGCCTGCCGCTCTTCGGCTACGCGGCGATTGCCTGCCTCCTCGTGGGCGCGATCGCCGTCATGCCGCGCGTGTCGCAGATCGTTTTTGCGGCCATTCCGTTGAGCTCGCGGCCGTGGATGGCGCTCGCCATCTCGCAACTGCGCGGCGCGCCCGGCCAGGCGGCGGTGAGCCTCGCCTCGATCGTCGCGAGCTTCTCGCTCATGGCGGCGATGGCCATCATGGTGGCTTCGTTCCGCGATTCCGTCGATCGCTGGCTGCGCGACGTGCTACCCGCGCATGTCTACTTCCGCACCACGCATGCGGGCGATACGGCCTATCTGGATCCGGCAATGGAGGAGCGCGTGCGCGCCCTGCCGCAGGTAGAGCGCGTGCAGTTCCTGCGCAGCGCCCGCATCGCGCTCGATCCCGCGCGGCCGCCGCTGTCGCTGCTGGCGCGCGACCGTGCCGACGGCACGTTCCCGCTCGTGGGGGAGCGCTACGAGCGCCGGCCGGGCGATCCGCCGCTCGTCTGGGTGAGCGAAGCGGTGGCCGACCTCTACGGCTTTCAGCCCGGAAAGCGCATCGAGCTGCCCCTGGAGGCAAAGCGCTTCGCGTTCGTCGTCGGCGGGGTGTTCCTCGACTATGCGCGGCAGCACGGCGCGGTGCTCATGGAGCGCTCCGACTATGTCGCGCTCACCGGCGATCGGCGCGTGAACGACGCCGCCGTATGGGGCAGGCCCGGCGTTACGCCGGCCGAGCTCATGGATGCGATCCGCGCGCTGCCCGGCGGCGCGGAGCTCGACATGGCGCCGCCGCTCGAGATCCGCGAGGAGTCGCTGGCCCTCTTCGACCGCAGCTTTGCCGTGACCTATGCGATGGAGGCGGTGGCCGTGCTCGTGGGCCTGTTCGGGCTTTCGTCCAGCCTCGGCGCCATCGTGCTCGCGCGCCGGCGCGAGTTCGGCGTGCTGCGCCATCTCGGCCTCACGCGCGCGCAGATTCGCGCCATGCTCGCCGCCGAGGGCGGGTTGCTCGCCCTGCTCGGCGCGGCCGCCGGGCTCGCGGTCGGCGCGGCGATCAGCCTGGTGCTGGTGTACGTCGTGAACCGGCAATCGTTCAACTGGAGCATCGAGCTGCACCCGCCTTACGCTTTTCTTCTGTCGTTGATGTTGCTGCTCGTGGCGCTCGCCGTGCTGACCGCCATCGTGTCGGGAAGGGAGGCGATGGGCATCGGCCCGGTGCGCGCGGTGCGCGAGGACTGGTGAGGCGGCGCGCTTTTCTCGGCCTCGCCGGATTGCCGTTCGCCGCCTGGGCCGCGAAAGTGAACTATCCGCGCGTCGTTCCCGGGTACCGGCTGACGTTTCCACGCGATCACGGCGCGCATCCCGATTTCCGCGTCGAATGGTGGTACGTCACCGGCTGGCTCGACGGCCGGGTCGGCTTCCAGATCACCTTCTTCCGCGCGCGGCCGCCGGAGGAGAGCGACAACCCGAGCAGCTTCAATCCCCGGCAGATCCTTTTCGCGCATGCTGCGCTCTCGGACCCGCAACGCGGGCGGCTGGTGCACGACCAGCGCGCGGCGCGCGCCGGATTCTCGCTCGCGCACGCCGAGACCGACCGCACCGGCGTATGGATCGACGACTGGAGCCTGGCGCTCGAGGGCACGCGCTACCAGGCGCGCATCGCGGCGCGCGACTTCGACTTCGACTTCACCTTTTTCGCCAGCCAGCTGGTGTTGCAGGGCGAAGCCGGGTTCAGCCGCAAGGGACGCCGCCCGGAAGAAGCGAGCTACTACTACAGCCGCCCGCAGCTCGACGTCGCCGGCAAGCTGAACGGCAAGCCGGTCTCGGGCAGCGCGTGGCTCGACCATGAATGGTCGAGCGCCTATCTCGCGCCCGAGGCGGCCGGCTGGGACTGGACCGGCATCAATCTCCTCGACGGCGGCTCGCTGATGGCGTTTCGCATGCGCGACAGATCGGGAGCTACGCACTACGCCCCGCCCGGCGTGTCGATGAAGCCGTTGCGGCTGTGGCGCTCGCCGCGCACCGGCGTGGAGTACCCGGTCTCGATGCAGGTAAACGACCTGCGCCTCGAGCCGCTCATGGACGACCAGGAGCTTGACGCGCGCGCAACTGCCAACACCATTTACTGGGAAGGCGCCGTCACGGCGTACCGGGAAAAAAGCGTCGTCGGCAGAGGCTACCTGGAGCTCACCGGCTACTGGAAGCCGATGAAGCTCTGACGTCTCTCCGCTTGCCAGAGATCAACAAGGTCGTCCCAATCTCATTGACGCAATCTCGCGGACGCTACATAGAGTAGAGCTCTCGCCGTAAGGCGCTGGAGGCTCCGTGAGAAAGCTGGCTTTCGCCGTCGCCCTGCTCATCTGCACGTCTGCGTTCGCTCAAAAGGCACCAACGAGCGTGCGTCTCATCGTTCCGTTTCCGCCGGGTGGCCCGGTCGACTTTGTAGGGCGCGTTCTCGCCGATGGTCTGCGTTCACAGATGGGAACCGCGGTCATCGTAGACAATCGGCCCGGCGCCAATGGGGCGGTCGGCGTCGTGGCGCTCAAGCAGGCACCTGCGGACGGCGCGACGCTGTTCGTCGCCAGCTCGGGGATGGTCACGTTCAGCCCCCACTACGAAAAGAGCCTTCCTTACGATGTCGCTCGCGACCTGGTTCCGATTGTCAACGCCGCGTACAGCGACGTAGGGTTCATCGCTGCCAACAAGGTTCGCGCCAAGGATTTGCGGGAGTTCGTCGCGCTCGCAAAATCGAGCGCCAAGCCGCTCTCCATCGGCTCTGCGGGACAGGGCAACATCACGCACGCGTACCTGGAGCTCTTCAAGGACGTGGCAGCAATCGAGCTCGTTCACGTTCCTTACAAGGGCGCATCTCCGGCCCTGTCGGACGTCTTGGGCGGCCATATCGACGGCATGTTCATTGCGCTGTCCACCGCATTGCCGGCAGCACAGGCCGGCAAGCTAAAGGTGCTCGCCGTCGTAGGCCGGAGAAGCGCGATCGCGCCCGAAATTCCGACCATCACCGAGCAAGGATTTCCGGGCGTGGAGATTCTTCCCTGGTTCGGCCTATTTGCACTGCACGGCACGCCGCCGTCGATCACGAGCTCACTGGCCGGCGAATTCCGGGCGGTCATAAACGCGGAAGAGACGAAAAAGAAATTTGCCTCGGCCGGCTTTACGTCGTGGTACCTCGCCGGCGAGGATTTCTCTCGCATGATCCAGGCGGAAAGCGAGACGTGGAAGCGGTTGATTAACGCGAGAAACCTCAGGTCGGATTAGGAAAGCAAGCGATGGCAATTGCTCGCCTCGACGGGGCGGAGATTTACTACGAAGCAAGAGGGAAGGGCACACCTATTCTGCTGCTGCCCGGATTGGGCCGCGGCACGAGCTACTTCGATGCGATAGAGCCGGTACTGAGGCGCGATTTTCAGACGATCGTCGTGGATCCTCGAGGGATCGGCCGCTCTTCCAGGACCGAGACGCTGGTGACGGCGGAGGAGTGGGCCGACGATTTTGCGCAGCTCATAAGACACCTGGACTTGCCGTCGGCTCACATCCTCGGCTCTTCGCACGGCGGCAGCATGGCGATGGCCATGGCGCTGCGCCATCCGCCGGTCGTTGCCTCACTTCTGCTTTTCGGCGCGTTCTCGGAGCTCGACAGGTTCATCGTCCTGAACATGGATCTGCGGATCCGCCTGGCGAAAAAGCTGGGCATGGGCGAAGACCTGCGGGACTTCATTTCGCTGTGGACGTTCGGCCACGAAGGCCTGGAGAAGCCCGGCGTTGACAAGTTTCTCGAAGCGCAGCTAACCGCCGTAAAGCTGCACACGCCGGAGAGCTACGCGAACATCTGCAGGTCCCTATTGCACTGGGGACGCCGGCTTCCCGGGCAGGAAGGCGAGCCGGTGGTGACCTCTCTCCTGCATCGGATCAAGTGCCCGACGCTCGTCGCATGCGGCGGGCTCGATTTCTGGATACCGGCGAAATTCAGCAAGATCATCGCCAAGGCGATCCCGCATTCCGTCTATGTCGACATGCCGGAATGCGGTCACATCGCGGTCCGCGACGATCCGGAAGGCTCGGCTCGGATCATCAAGGAATTCTTGGGCGGTAAGCGACTTGCACAGGTTGGTTGAACCGTCAGCTGACTGGCTACGAACCAGGGGGTCGTGGGTTCAAATCCTGCCGGGCGCGCCAGTCATTCCAAAGGCTTAGCGAGTGCTAGGCCTTTTTCATTTCTGGCCTGTGACCAAAACGTGCCCATCATCGGACACGCGCCGATCATCGGCAGCTTCCACAACCCGCAGAGCGCATAGGAGATCCGCGTACGGGGCGAGATGTTCAGCCGCAAGGTGCGCGTACCTTCGCACCATCCCCGGTCGGCCCCTGTGGATTTGTGCGAAACCTCAGCGTAGATTCCGAAGCGTTATCGCGCTGTTCGCCGGTTAACCCATAGGTGCGTCTATGGTCGAACTAACGCCTTATCAAAACGGCATTCACTCCCTCGCCGAAGGCCTTCGCGTTACGGAGCTTTTCGTCAAGAAGACCGACGATCCCTACTTGCTAAGGAGGTCGTCCTTAAAGTGCATCATGGCTTGGAGACGCTCTTCAAAGATTTGCTATTTCAGCGTAATCCCGTTTTTCTACTTACCGAGAACACAAACGTTAAGTCGATTCTCGGCTACTACCAAGGATTCGTCACCGGCCAGAATCAATATTTGCTTGACGACGCGAAGACTATTACGCCCGTGGAGACGTTAGAGCGCCTCCGTGCCCTTGACTATCTACACAAAATCAACGAGCGCGATTATCAGAACGTTATTGCCTCGTTCGCTGCATTGCACGCGCTCCGCAACCGTCTACAGCACTTCGCCCTGAAGATTTATCCCGATCAGATCATTCGCGTTCTGGGAAACCTCGTTCCTAAGTCCGTCCTAATGCTGAACGGCTGCTACCTCGCTCGCCGGGCCGAGGAAATGGGCCTTCGACTCATAGACCTTCTTCCGCATACTGCCTTCAGGCAGGCACTCGCCGGGTCCGGTGATTCGCCAAGCATTCAAGCAGATCTCAATAAGATTTTCCCGGCCAGCACGGACGTGATCGCAATGCTAGAGAGCAAGTACGATGTTCTCTTGAATGCAGCGATCAAGCGCTTCAAGAAGGCCACCTTTCCTGACTTACCTATCACGTTGCGGCTTCGGGACCATGGCCACGTAGGCGCGCCCCCTTATATGCCGGAGATTGAGTTAGCGGGCTGGATCAATACGAAGCTTTCTCCACATGACAACGCGAAGGGTGGTCGCGTGCTGTGGAGTAGGGAGCCTGTTAATGCGCTATACGAGGCAAAGACCGTCGTCCATGATCCCGTTATCACAGGCCAGCAAACGGGCAGCCCCGGCTTTACGACTTCAAAACTGACCATTGATGTCAGCGCGCTGATACAGGTGCTTACTCCGGAGACCTGTTTCAATATCCCCGATGCTGAGGACAGCCTTCCCTACATCAAGAACCCCGAGCTGAACATCCGCCTTACCTTGGAATGCACAAGTGAAGGTCTGTTCAACGACTGGCACTTCGACGTTTCTCGCGTCCAGGCATTATCCGGAGAGCTTCGCATTGAACTTGCAAGCGCTATTTTCGGTGACGAACCTACCGTGCCTTCTGTCCGGGCCGTCCACACGATCCCGCTTAGCGACGCAAACGCCGCAATACGATTTCACGCCTTTGTCGAATCAAATCGTAAACTGCGCGATCACTTCTCGCTCGAGCTCAGCGTCGAAGGCAAGGCGTCCTTGCGATTCGGGTAACCGATCTCCGAATGGAGCAGGCTGTTCAGCCGCGAGGTGGACGCAAATGGATTTTCTAAGTCTCCTCGCTGCTAATGTCATCGCAATGGCGGTTATAGCGTTCCTTTTGAAACTTTGGATCGACAAGCGTCTAACACACGCGCTCGGGCAGCAACTAGAGAAATTCAAAGCCGATCTTGCGAAGGACGTCGCCACGCACTCCATTCAGCAAAACTGGCATCACGCTAAGAAAATGGCCGTTCTCGAACAGTTATATACGTCCATCGTGGACGCGGAATTCGAGCTAAAGGCTTTGCTCATGAACTGGAAAATAGGCAAGGCCGAATTTATCAAGGACCGAGCGAACAAGTTTTGCGCGAAGTATCTGGAAGTGAATGCGCAGCTTCACAGAAACGAGATCTATCTCGATCAATCACTGGTCGACGAAATTCGCTCTGTGTATCAACCCTATTTCGACCTCGCGACTCGCTCTGTGGACAGCGGAAGCACACCGGACGAACTGAAGGCATTGCTTCCAGACACCATGCACGAAATATTTGCCATAGGGGATGGGCTTCGCCAGCAAGTCGTAAAACGCTTTCGCGCCGAGGTCGGTGTAAACGCCTAACGCGGTGCTTCTGTGCGCCTCATCGCCATTGGCTGTGACCAATTTGTGCCTTGATGTGGCTGAATCTCGAATTGGCAAGCGCTGTAAACCGCTGATTTAACTGCACGATAATGCTGTCCTGACCGCCTACGAACCAGGGGGGCGTGGGTTCAAATCCTGCCGGGCGCGCCAATTTCCTGCTGCACCTTCAACGGCCTGATGCCTGATCAGCTCTGCCGGCAGATCGTGGAGCGGCGCACGACTCTTCGGCTGTGGTTCAAGGATCGGAGCACAAAGCGCCGCAAAGTGCTCAGGCGCTGAGGCTACCCGGCGTCGAGGCTGCCGGACACGTTGCAGTTAAATAGGGTGCGACCGTCGATTGACGGTCTGTGAACTATAAATTACAATCGCCATGAAGCTTCACTACTACCAGACTTCACGCGGCGAAAGGCCCTTCGTCGAGTGGCTCGAAGCCCTGGAAGACAGGCAGGCGCGGGCAAGGGTGCAGGCCCGGCTCGCACGCGTTGAGGTGGGCAACCTCGGCGACGTCGAGCCCGTAGGTGAAGGCGTGATGGAGCTGAGGATAGATTGGGGGCCGGGATATCGCGTCTACTTCGCGCGGGTCGGCCAGGTGATCGTGCTCCTCCTTTGCGGAGGAGATAAACGGACGCAGCAAAAGGATATCAAGCGTGCAAAGGAATACTTCGAGGATTACAAAGCGCGCACCGCGCAAAGGCCGCCGCGGCGCCGCGGCTAGCCTTCCCTTCAAGGATTGGCTGATCGACCAACTGAGGGATCCTGAGGAAGCCGCGGCGTATCTGGAGGCGGTGATCGAGGAGGGTGACCAAGCCGCGATCATGCTCGCCATACGAAATGTAGCTCAGGCGCGCGGCGGGATTGCCAAGGTCGCGAAGAAGGCAAAGCTCACGCGCGAGGCGACCTACAAGATGCTCTCGAAGTCTGGCAACCCGGAGCTGCGCAGCCTGAAGGCGCTTTTGGCGGCGACCGGGCTTCGAATCGCCGTAAAGCCGATCGAAAAGCGCGCCGCCTAAGCGCGCCCTCCTTCAGCAGTAGCCGATTAAGCCTTGAGTCAAAGGCCGAGGTATTCGGCCTGCAGGCGCTCGTCGCCGGCGAGGGTGGCGGACGATCCGGTCCAGACCACCTTGCCCTTCTCGAGAATGTAGTGGCGGTCGGCGAGCTCGAGGAGGTTATCGAGGTTCTTGTCGATCAGCAGGATCGAGTAGCCGAGCGCCTTGAGGCGCGTGAGGCACTCCCAGATCTCGTCGCGAATCATCGGCGCGAGCCCTTCGGTCGCCTCGTCCATGATCAACAACGACGGATTGGTCATGAGCGCGCGGCCGATGGCGGGCATCTGCTGCTCGCCGCCGGAGAGCTGGCTTCCCATGCTGCGCGCGCGCTCGGCCAGGCGCGGAAACAGCTCGTACGAATACCTGCTCGTCGTCGTGAAGAAGTGACCCTATGCGGCAGACTGGTGCTGCGCCCCCGGCATTGGGCGCTCAACGAATATAATCATCGGCATGCAGTGCGCGGGCGGCATCGAGGTCATGATCCCAGCGCGACTGGAGAATGCTCACCAACCCGCAAAGGTCCTCGCTTGAGCAGCTTTCCCGTCCATCGAGCTTGACGGTGGCTCGCGGCCAAGCGGGGGGTCCTTCACCATGAACGCTGTGGACGAGGTATTGGGATCGCTGGTTCAGCGCGGGCTGGTCGATGCCCCGGCCATTCTGACCCGCGACAGGACCTTGACGTACGGTCAACTGGAGAAGGGGCTCTCGCAGTTTGGGAACGCCTGCCTGGCGGCTGGCGTGAACCGCCAGGATCGGGTCGCCCTGATGATCCGGGACCGTCCCGACGTCTTTCACGTCGCCCTGGGGGCAATGAAGATCGGCGCCGTGTCCGTGCCTTTGAGCCTGCGGCTGGCTGCCCGGGACCTGGCGTCAATCCTCGCGGACAGCCGGGCCCGGTTGCTGGTGCTGGATGCGGAGTTCCTGCCGCTCTACCGCGAAGTTGCCGGGCAGCTCGCCGCGCCGCCCCGGATCATCGTCGCTGATCTGCCGGGCACAGGCGAGGAGACCATGGCGGAATTCGTTGCGGGCCATTCCCGGGAGCTGGAGAGCCGGCAGATGGATCCGGAGGACATGTTGCTCTGGATCTACACGTCGGGCACCACGGGCAAACCCAAGGCCGTGGTCCATGTGCACCGGAGCGTGCGTTCAACCGCCCGGTATTTGTCGGACGTGCTGGGTGTGGCTCCGGGGGACAGGCTGTTCGCCACGTCCAAGCTGTTTTTCGCTTTTTCTTTTGCGCACTGCGTCCTGGGCAACCTGCGCGCGGGATCGGCGGTCATTCTGCACGAGGGTTGGCCGGATACCGCGGGCATCGTCGAGGTGGTGAGGCGCCATCGCCCGACCGTGATGCTGAGCGTGCCCGCGTTCTTCAACCGGCTCGTCAACGAAGGTTCCGCCTCGGATCCCGCCTTTGGCCAGGTTCGCCATTACGTGTCGGCAGGCGAGAAGCTGCCGGCGACGCTCTACGAGCGCTGGCTGGCGACGGTCGGCAAGCCGCTCCTCGACTGCGTCGGCGCATCCGAAACCCTGATTCTGTTCCTCGGTTCACGCCCGGATGCCCACGGGCCCGGGCTGTGCGGCGTACCCAATCCGGGGGTCGAGGTGGAGCTGCGGGACGACGGCGACAACGTCATCGAGCGGGCAAACGTTCCCGGCGTGGCGTGGGTCAAATCGGACTCGCTGGCGGTGCAGTACTGGAACGATCCAGGGCAGTCGGGAAAAGTCTTCCGCGACGGCTGGTTCTGCACCGGCGACATCTTCACGAGGACTGCCGAGGGCCTGTACAGCCACCAGGGAAGGTCCGACGAGCGGCTCAAGATCTCCAGTCAATGGGTCAGTCCGTCCGAAATCGAGAACCAGGCGCTCAAGCATCCGGAGGTGCTGGACGCGGCCGTTGTGGGCGTGCCCAACCCTGACGGCCTTACCCGGCTCGCCATCTTTCTGGCCGGGCCGAAAACCGAAGCGGACCGCGAGAGAGTGCGCGAGGAAGTGACCCGAAACATGCTGGACACGCTTTCGGTCTACAAATGTCCACGCAGGTTCGTGTTTCTGGACGAGCTGCCGCGCACGGCGACCGGCAAGATCCAGCGATACGTGCTGCGTGAGCAGGCAGCCAATCAGATAAAGTGGACCTGAGGGAGGCGTCAGGGATGGCTTTCGACAATATCGTTCTCAGCACCGAAAAGCACGTCAGCAGAATCACCATCAACCGGCCGCCGCTGAACATCCTCGATCTCAAGACCATGAATGAGATCTGCGCCGCCCTGGAACAGATCCTGCAACTGAAGGCGATCAAGGCGGTGGTCTTCACGGGTGCCGGCAGCCGCAGCTTCTCGGCCGGCGTCGACGTGGGGGACCACATGCCGGCCGTCGCGGCGGACATGCTCAAGGCGTTTCACGGCATGTTCCGCCGCATGATCCGGTTGCAGGCGCCGACCGTAGCCGTCGTCAACGGCTATGCTCTGGGCGGCGGCGCGGAGCTCGCGTTGTTCTGCGACATGGTCATCGCTTCGGAGAAATCGGAGTTCGGCCAGCCGGATATAAAGCTGGGCAACTACGCCCCGCTGGCACTGGCCGCCTATCCCTTCTTCATCTGGCGCAAGAAGGTCTACGAGTTTCTGTTCACCGGCGACAGCCTCACCGCCGCCGCGGCAGAACGCAGCGGCCTGGTGAACCGGGTCGTTCCAGAGGCCGAGCTGCAGGCGGCGCAGGAGAGCCTCTTGTCCAGCCTGACCCGCCACAGCTCCGTCGCCATCCGGGCCAGCAAGATGGCGATGGCCGTCTCATTCAACCCGCTGTTCGAAAAGGCACTCGACGAGATCGAGGCGATCTACCTGAATGAACTGGTCCCTACCGAGGATGGGCGCGAGGGATTGCAGGCGTTCCTGGAGAAGCGGGCGCCTGTCTGGCGCGAACGCTAGTCACTTCTTGGCCACGCCGATCAGCTCCTCGAGCCGGGCCGGGTTGCGTTTCAAGGCCTCGCTCGCGCCGTCAAAAACGATCCGGCCGCGATCCATTACTACCGTGCGCGGGGCGATGTCCAGCGCGAGCCGCGTATTCTGCTCGACCAGAAGCAGGCTGAGCCCTTCACTCTGCGTGAGACGCTTCACGGAGCGCACGAGCTCGTCGACGAGCACCGGCGCCAGCCCCTCGGTCGGCTCGTCCATCAGGATCACCGAAGGGTTGCCGACGAGGGCCCGGGCGATCGAAAGCATCTGCTGCTCGCCGCCGGAGAGCTGGTTGCCGCGGCTCGCCTGGCGCTCCGCCAATCGCGGAAAGAGCCCGAACACCGCCTCGATCGTCCACGGGCCGGCGCGCGCGGCGACCTCCAGATTCTCGCGCAAGGTCAGCGAGGGAAAGATTTCCCGCTCTTGCGGCACGTAGCCGAGGCCGGCCAGGACGCGGCGATGCGGCGCAAGGCGCGAAATGTCCCGCCCGTGCACACGCAGCCTGCCGCCGTGCAGGGTGGTGTGTCCCATCACGGTCGCGAGCAGGGTCGATTTGCCGACCCCGTTTCGGCCGATGATCGAGACGTTCTCGCCTTTCTTGAGCGCGAGCCTCACGTCCTCGAGCACGATGGTCTCGCCATAGCCGGCGGAAACCTGGTCGATGTCGAGCGCGTTCGCCGGCTCAGCCATGGCGGGGCTGGTGATGGTTCTCGTGGCCGAGATAGACGGCGCGCACCTGCTCGTCGGCCATGATCTGCTGCGGCGTGCCCTCGGTGAGCACGGCGCCCGCGACGAGCACGGTGATGTGCTCGGCGAAGCGGAACACCACGTCCATGTCGTGCTCGATGATCAGGATGGCGATATCCCGGTCGAGCCCGGCAACCACGTCGAGGATGAGATGGCTCTCGGAGGACGGCACGCCCGCCGCCGGCTCGTCGAGCAACAGCACTCGCGGGCGCTGCGCGAGGGCAATCGCGATCTCGACCAGGCGCTGGCGACCGTAGGGCAGCTCGCGCACGGGCTTTAGCGCATCGTCGATGAGGCGCAGCGACTCGAGGTGGTTCAGCGCCTCGTCGATGACGGCGGGGTTCGCGCCGGCGGGCCGCCAGAGATTGTCGCACTCTCTCGTGCGCTCGCCGATCGCAAGACAGAGGTTCTCCAGCACGGTCAGCCCGCGGAACAGCTGGTTGATCTGGAAGGTCCGCGCGAGCCGGCGGCGCGCGCGCTCCGCCTGTGAGAGATGCGTGATGTCTTCGCCGTTGAGCAGCACCTGCCCGCTCGAGGGCTTGAGCGCGCCGGTGATCAGATTGACGAGGCTGGTCTTGCCGGCTCCGTTCGGCCCGATCAGGGCGCGCCGCGCGCCGCGCTCCAGGGTGAGCGTGATATCACGGGCGACCCGGAGCGCGCCGAAGCTGTGATTGAGCTCTCGGACCTCGAGCGCCGCCGTCACCGCCGCGCCGTCGTGCGAAGAAGCTTGCCGAGGTCCTCCAGCAGGCCGAGGAGCCCGCGGCGAGCGAACAGGACCGTGAGCACGAGCAGCAACCCGATGCCGAATTGCCAGAAGGCCGGGCTCAGTCTCGACAAGTGGTCTTCCAGCACCATGTAGACGACGGCGCCGACAAACGCTCCGTACAGCCGGCCGGTTCCGCCCAGAATGAGCATGATCATGACCTTCGCCGATACTTCGAAATCGAAGGCGGTCAGCGTCACGTAGGCGTTCGATTGGGTGAAAAGGGCGCCGGCGACCCCGGCGATCGCAGCGGCGATGGTATAGACGGTCACGAGGCGGCGGTGCACCGGCGAGCCGATCGCGTGCATGCGCCGCACGTTCTCCCGAATTCCGGTCAGCGCCTGGCCGAACGGCGAATAGACGATGCGCCGCACCAGGAAGAACAGGATGAGCAGAACAGCCAGGGTGAACAGATAAAAGGTGCGGCTGTACAGGTCGTAGTCGAAGATCCCGAACAGCGGGGCGAACGCGAGTCCGGGCACGCCGTCATAGCCGCCGCTGATGTCGGAGCGAAAGTTGCCGAGCTCCTGCAGCATGATCGCCGTGGCGAGCGTGAGCATCAGCAGCGTGAGGCCGCTGTAGCGCAACAGGAACCAGCCGGAAACGAGGCCTACCAGCGCGGCGAGCGCCGCTGCCGCAAGCAGACCGCTGATCGGCTCGTTCCACCCGAGCCGTGCCGCGAACAAGGCCACCGTGTAGGCGCCGATTCCGAAGAAGGCGGCGTGCCCGAGCGACACGATGCCGGCATACCCCATGATGAGATCGAGCGAGAGCGCGAACAGCACCATGATCAGGACCTGGGTGCCGAATGTCATGCGGTCGGGAAAGGCGAAGAACGCCGCGAGCGCCAGCAGCCAGGGCAGCGCCTCCCAGGCGCTGAAGCGATGCCGGCTGATCAGGTAGTCCGCGGCGCTCGCGCGGGCCTCAGTCGCGGGCATAGAATCCCGCCGGCCTGACGAGGAGGATCAGCACGGTGATGGCATAGACGAAAAACCCGCCGGCCTCCGCATAAAGGTACTTGCCGCCGGTGTCGAAGATTCCGAGCACGAGCGCGGCCAGAAGCGTGCCCTTGACGCTGCCGAGGCCTCCGACCGCCACCACGATGAGGAAAAGCACGAGGTAGACCAGGGCGAAGCTGGGATTGAGGCCGAAGAGCTGGATCGCTATGCCCCCGCCGAGCGCCGCCAGGCCGCTGCCCACCGCGAAGGTGAGGGTGAACAGGCGATCCACGTTGATGCCGACGGACTGGGCCATGCGCCGGTTGTCGACCGCCGCGCGGATCTTGGCGCCGAGCTTCGTGCGCTCGAACCCGTACCAGAGGATCGCGATCAGCGCGGCGCCGATCACGATGATGAAGGCCCGGTAGGTCGGAAAGGTGCGGAAGCCGAGATCGACCTGTCCCTCGAGCCAGCCGGGCAATGGCACCGACTTGGGGATGGGGCCGTAATAATAGGTGTAGGCCGCGATCGCCATGAAGGAGAGGCCGATCGTGAGCAGGACCTGATCGAGCTCGCCGGCCTTGTAGAGCCGCGCGTAGAGCGTGCGCTCGAAGACGATGCTGACTGCGCCGATCACCACGAACGCGATGGCGAGCGCGAGAACGAACGGCACGCCCCAGCTCTGCGTCAGCGTCACCACGAGATAGCCGCCCGCCATCGCGAAGGCGCCATGAGCGAGGTTGACGAACCCCATGAGTCCCATCGTGACCGAAAGTCCGACGGACACGACGAACAGGAACATCGCATAGGCCAGGCCGTCGAACAGGATGCTGACGGCGATATTGGCAATATCTGCCACGCGGGAGCCCGGTTTCTCGCATCAGACACCGCCTGCCGCGGTCTCGCCGCGGCAGGCGGTGCGCTACTGGTCGCTCATCGAGTCGCGAGCATCACTGCCCGCAACGCCCCACCTTGAGCGCCTTGCACTCGTCCTTCACCTGATTGATGACGTTGAGCGTCTTGACGCCGAGCTTGCCGTCAGGCTTGCGGTTGACTTCCAAGGCGTACTCGTTCTGCACGATATCGCGCGTGTCAGGATCGATCCTGACCGGACCGCGCGGTCCCTCGCCCGACCAGCGCTTGATCGTGTCCACGAACTTGGCCCCGTCGGCAACCTTGCCGTCGAGCTTCTTGATCGTCGCGAAGATGGCGTGCATCGTGTCCCAGCCGGCAGCCGACATGAAGTCCGGATAGGAGTTCGGCCCGTACGCCTGCTGCCAGGCCTTCACGAAGGCCTTGTTCTGCGCATTATCGAAGTCGACGGCGTAATGGCTCATCACGATGGTGCCGATCGCCGCGTCACCCATGTCCTGGAGCTTGTTGTCCGGGATGAGGTCCTGCGGGCCGATGAGCTTGACGCCGGCCTTGCGCATGCCGAGCTCGCCGTAGGTCTTCATCACCCCGGTCGCATGCGCGCCGGAGGGAATGAAGATGTACATGCAGTCGGGCTTGGCGTCCTTCATGCTCTGGAAAAACGGCGTGAAGTCGGGGACCTGCGCCGGGTTGCCCATCGGCACCGACATGACGATCTTGCCGCCCGACTTCTCGAACGCCATCTTGAACGCGTCGGTCGAGTCCTTGCCGGGCGGAAAGTCGGTGTAGCCCATGGCCGCCGTCCGGCAGCCGAGATTCTTCGCGGCGTAGGTACCCATCGGGTAGGCGGGGTGCCACATGCTGAAGGAGAACCGCACGATATAGGGCGACAGATTGGTGATCCAGGCGGTGCCGGCATTGGCGATGATCATCGGCGTCTTGCCCTGCGTCGCCACCGTCGCGGTGGCGATCGCCGAGGGCGAAAACACGTAGCCGGTCAGGATCTGCACCTTGTCGCGCGTGACCAGCTCGGTCGTCACCGTCTTCGCGACCGCACCCGAGGGCGGGCCCTCATCGCGCTTTATGATCTCGACCCTGTGCGGGGCGATGTCCTTGGCATGCAGCTTGACGTAGAGATCGAACGCCTTGTCGATCTGCGTGCCGAGATCGGCATTGACGCCCGTGAAGGGAAGCACCACCCCGATCTTGATGGTCTCAGCCTGCGCGCTCGCGCATAGTCCGAGCCCGAGCGCTGCGCATGCAGCCAGTCTTGCTAGTCTCATCGCACTCTCCTCCCTGAGAAAGCCCAACAAAACGCCGGTCAGCAATACGACCCAGTATCCTGCCTAATCCTTCCGACGGCAAGGCCCGCCTCGCGGTCCGCAGGCGCGGCGAGCGACTCGAAGATCTGCTGGTGGTGGACGCGACGGGGTTGACAGCGATGCCAGTAGTCTGACGCTCCTGTCAAAGGTGGCTCGATGCTACCGGCGCGGCGATTGCCCTGTCAAGCAAGCGCGAGCTGACGGGAATGTCGTAAAGTCTGACGCCGAGAAGCGCGCATCGCCCGACGACATGCCCGAAGAAGCCCCGAAGCCGATGAAGAGCCGCCGGCAGGCGCGCGGCAGGTCAAAAGCCACCTGGAAGGGCGAGGCGCTGCGCAAGGCGATCCTGGACGAAGCATCCAAGCTGTTCATCGAGCGGGGGCTCGGCGGCACGAGCATGCAGGACATCGCGACTTCGCTCGGGCTCACGCGCACCGCCGTGTATTACTACTTCAAGAACAAGGAGCAGATCCTCGAGAGCCTGAGCGAGGACGTAACGCTGTCGGCAAGGCGGCTCACCGGAAAGCTGGGCGGGAAGCGCGGCAGCAAGCCGCTCGAGGTGGTGCGCGGGCTCGTCCAGCAGTATGCGATGCTGGTCCTGTCGCAGCCGGCTGAGTTTCGCGTCGTCGACCGCAACGAGGCGAACATGCCGCTCAGGCTGAGGACCGTTTCGCAAGCCGCGAGACGGGGGGTGCTGGAGAATTTCACCCGGGTCATTCAGCGCGGCATCGAGGAAGGCGCCTTTCGCCGGGTCGACGCGCGCATCGCCGCGTTCGCCATCATCGGCATGTGCAACTGGACCGCCTGGTGGTTCAAGCCGGGAGGGCGGAAGACGGAAGCCGAAATCAGCGCGAGTATCGCCGATCTCGCCATTCATTCGCTGAAGACGGAGCCGCGAAAGGGCGCTCGAAACGCCTCCGTGCAGGAGCGCCTCGATTTGCTTCGCGAGGACCTCGACCAGCTCGGCGAATTGCTGTCGCGTCACAAGACGGAAGCGGATCGTTGATCAGCTGCGCGAGGCTTGACACAGGCGTCGATTTTTTTACGCAAGTGTGTATACTTTGTCAAGCGACCAGACGGAAAGGGAAAGCATGATCAAAGGGATCTACGGCCTGAACGTGGCGGTCAAGAATCTCGACGAAGCCGTCGCCCGCTACGAGGCGGTATTCGGCGTGAAGGCCGAGCGGCTCACTGCCAAGGACTTTGCTTTTCCGGGACTGAGCGGCGCGAAGCTCGACGTGAATGGCTTCTACCTGACGCTGATCGCCTCCTCGAGCCCGGACAGCCCGGTCGCGAAATTCCTCGAGCGCAGGGGCGAGGGCGTGTTCCTGCTATCGGTCGCCGTGGACCAGATCGATCAGGACACCCAGGCGCTCAAGCGCTGCGGCCTGCAGTTCATCCTGGACAAGAGCGCCACCGGCGCATTCGGCGCCGTGAACTTCGTGCATCCCAAGTCGATGCACGGCGTGCAGGTCGAGATCTACCAGCCGGCCGGGTAATTGCCTGTTGAAATTCCTTTTCCAACCCGCCGAATTCGGCGGTCTCAAGAGCGCCAACCGCATCAAGTACGGCGCGTGCTGCGTGTCCAACTACAACACGCGCGACGGTTTCATCACCGCCCGCGAAATCGCGCGCACCAAGGTCATCGCGCGCACCGGCTGCGGCATCATTACCAACCAGGGCGCATACCCGGATCCGCTCGGGGAAGGCAAAGCGTATTTCCGGCAGATCGCCATCTACGACGACAAGTTCCTCCCGCAATTCGAGGCGATTGCCCGCGACATCCGCGACCAGGGGGCGATCGCGATCCAGCAGATCCTGCACGCAGGACGCTACGGCGGCATCGATCTGGGCTACTGCGTCCAGCCCTCGGTGGTGCCGCAGACGCTGCCGCATTTCCGGCCGCCGCGCGAGATGACGAAGGACGACATCGCCCGCGCGCTCCGCGACCATGCCGATGCCGCCCGGCGCGCCATCCGCGCCGGCTTCGACGGCACCGAGGTAACGAGCTTCATGGGCTATCTGCTCGCTTCGTTCAACTCCAAGTTCACCAACCAGCGCACGGACGAATACGGCGGCTCGCTCGCGAATCGCGGCCGCTTCATGCGCGAGCTGATCGACGCGGTGAAGCAGGCTACGCCCGGCCATCCGCTCATCGTGAGGCTGAACGGCGCCGAGCTGATGGACCAGTGGGGCGGCAATTCCGAGGAGGAGTGCCTTGAGCTGATGCAGCAGGCCGCCGACGCGGGCGTGGACATGATCAGCGTCACGGTCGGCTGGCAGGAGGCGCCCGAGTCCTCGATCGGGCGCGACATCGCCCCGGGGCACTGGAACTACCTCGCCGCCCGCGCCAAGAAGCTGCTTCCCAAGGTGCCGATCGCGTTCGGCGTGCGCCTGCCCGATCCGCGCATGGCGAACCAGTGCATCGCGGACGGGGAGTTCGATTTCTGGGAGGTGTGCCGTCCGCTGCTCGCCGATCCCGAGCTCGTCCACAAGGCGCGCGAGGACCGCCTCGACGAGGTGCGCCGCTGCATCGGGCAGCTCACCTGCCTGTCGCGGCTGTTCCGCGACCTGCCTTACGTCTGCACCATGAACCCTGCGCTCGGACACGAGGTGGAGCCGGAGTACGAGCTCAAGCCCGCCGCGGTGAAGAAGCGGGTGATGGTGGTGGGCTCCGGGCCCGCAGGCATGGAGTGCGCCATCACGGCGGCGAAGCGCGGCCACCATGTGACGGTATTCGAGAAGGCCGGCCGCATCGGCGGCTCCCTCGTGGGATTCGCGAGTCATGACCAGGCCCGCCCGGGCGATCTCATGAGCGTGGTCGGCCATTACGAGCTGCTCGCGCGCAAGCACGGTGTGGAGATCAAGCTGAACAGCGAGGCCAGCCCCAAGTTCATGCGCAGCGTCCTGCACCAATACGACGTCGCGGTGCTTGCGGTCGGCGCCCGCATGGATCTCGGCGCCTATCAGGCCGTTCCTGGCCACGAGCGCATCCTGGACGCCCTGGCCGTGGCGCGAGGCGAGGTTACCGCCGGCAAGCGTGTCGTGATCATCGGGGCCGGCAAGGTGGGTCTCACGCTCGCCGAATCGCTGAAGCGCAAAGGTGCGGAGGTGACCCTGGTGGAAGCCGACAAACGCATCGCCGGCGACGTACTGCCTGCCTATAAATGGCGTCACACCGCCTGGGTGGAAGAGCTGGGGATCCGCACGCTCGTCTCGAGCCGGGTTTCCCGCATCACGGCCGAAGGCGTGTGCGTCGTGAACGCGGCAGGCAAGGAGCAGCTGGTGCCAGCCGACACGGTGATCGCGGCCTCGCCGCGGCGCTCCGCACAGGAGCTGTTCCACGAGTTCGAATGGATGATTGACGAGCTGCACGGATGCGGCGATTGCCTGATTCCGCGCGGTCTGGATGCCGCGATCCAGCAGGGCTACCGCTTGGGCGTGCGGCTCTGATGCTTGCGGGTCCGACCGGATGAGCAACGTGCATCTGCGCCTGCGCGTGAACGGTGAGGAGCACGAAGTCTCCCTTGCCGCGCACAAGAGCCTGCTCGAAGTGCTGCGCGAGGATCTCGTGCTCACCGGCACCAAGCACGGCTGCGAGCTCGGCGAGTGCGGTGCCTGCAACGTGCTGCTCGACGGCGAACCTGTGCTTTCCTGCGTGGTGCTTGCCGTGGAATGCGAGGGCCGCTCGGTGCAGACCATCGAGGGCTTAGCCGACGGCCCCCGGCTGCATCCGTTGCAGGAAGCCTTCGCCGATCTGGGCGGCGCGCAATGCGGCTACTGCACGCCCGGGGTGCTGATGACAGCAAAGGCGCTACTCGACAAGGAGCCGCACCCTGGCCGCGAGCGCATCAAGGAGGCGCTCTCCGGAAACCTGTGCCGCTGCACCGGCTACCAGCAGATTTTCGAGTCGGTGGAAGAGGGGGCGCGCCGCATGTGCGCCGGAGGTCGCGATGGAAAGAAATAGGAAGAAGCTCGCCGTCATCGGGCAGCCTCTCCGGCGCGTGGATGCACGCGCGCGCGTCGTCGGCCAGCAGCGCTATGCCGACGACTTGTCGCTTCCGCGCATGCTCCATTGCAAGCTGCTGCGCTCGCCTCACCCGCATGCGCTGATCGAATCGATCGATACCTCGCGTGCCCGAGCTCACCCGGGGGTGCACCTCGTCCTCACCGGAGGCGATTTTCCGATTCCGTACGGCCCGATGCCGGTGTCGCAGGACGAGTATCCGCTCGCCCCAGAGCGGGTGCGCTACATCGGCGATCCGGTCGCCGCAGTCATTGCGAAGGACGAGCTCACTGCAATGCAGGCGCTCGAGCTGATCGAGGTCGCGTACCGGGCGCTGCCGACGATCGCTTCGCCCGAGGAAGGGCTCTCGACCCCCGAACCGCGCATTCACGGGCACGGTGAGCAGGGGAATATCCACCGCATGCACGCCTACGAGTTCGGCGACGTGGAGGAGGCGCTTGCCGGGTCCGATCATGTATTCGAGGACCTGTTCTTCTACGAGGGCAGCACGCACATGGCGATCGAGGAGCACGCCGCGCTCGCCGCCGTGGAAGGCGACGGCAAGCTCACGCTCTGGTCGTCGGCCCAATGCCCGCACTACCTGCACCGGGCGCTGGCGAAGGTGCTGCAGCGGCCGGCGTCACAAATACGCGTGGTCGCCTGCGCCAACGGCGGCGGCTTCGGCGGCAAGGTCGATTTCGCCAACCATGAGTTCGTGGTGTGCAAAGCAGCGCTCATGCTCGGACGACCGGTGAAGATCTGCCTCACGCGCCAGGAAGTGTTCTACCTGCATCGCGGGCGCCATCCGGTGCTGATGAAGTTCCGCACCGGCGTGACGAAGGAGGGCAAGCTCACCGGCATGCACCTGCAGACGCTCGTGGACGGCGGCGGCTACGGCGGTTACGGCGCAGCCAGCCTTTTCTATACCAATGTGCTGCAGCCGGTCTCCTACGAGCTGCCGCGCTACAAGTTCGAGGGATGCCGCGTCTTCACCAACAAGCCCGCCTGCGGACCGAAGCGCGGCCACGGCACGCCGCAGCCGCGCTTCGGGCAGGAGGTGCAGCTCGACAAAATTGCGGAGAGGCTCGGGCTGGACCCGGCCGCGATGCGCCTCGGCATGGTGAACAAGCCCGACTCGCTCACGGCGAACTGGCTGCGCATCGGGACCATCGGACTCGAGGCGTGCATCCGGCAAGTGATTCACCGTTCTGCTTTCAAGGAAAAACATCGAAAACTGCCGCTCGGGCGTGGCGTGGGCATCGCCTGCGGCGCCTACATGTCCGGCGCCGGCGTCGCGGTGTACTGGAACAAGATGCCGCACTCCGGGGTACAGCTGCTTCTCGATCGCAGTGGCCAGGTGACGGTGTTCTGCGGCGCGACCGAAATCGGGCAGGGCTCGGACAATGTGCTTGCAGCGCTGGTTTCCGAGGTCCTCGGCATCCATCCGAACGACGTGCGCTGCGTGACCGGCGATACGGGGATCACGCCGATCGATCTCGGCTCGTACTCGAGCCGGGTCACGGTGATGATGGGCAACGCCGCGGTACAGGCTGCCGGGCGCTTGCGCGATCTGATTGCCGATGCCGCGGCAGAGCAGCTCGGCATATCGCCCGACGCGGTGGTGATGTGGCAAGGCCAGGTCTTTGCGACCCATGATCCGGACAAAGCAATGAGCTTTGCGGAAGCGGTCGCCTTTGCCGAGGCGAAGCACGGCACGCTGGGCTCCGTGGGGTCGTACGCGCCGCCCAGGCCGCCCGGAAAGTTCAAGGGCGCCGGCGTCGGGCCTTCGCCGGCGTACAGCTTCAGCGCGTGCGTGGTCGAGGTGGACGTCGATCCCGATACCGGCTGGATCACGGTGCCGAAGGTATGGATCGCGCATGACATCGGCCGCGCCATCAACCCCGTGCTCGCGCGCGGGCAAGTCATCGGCAGCGTCTACATGGGTCTTGGCGAAGCCCTCATGGAAGCGCAGGCGTTCCGGCGGCTGCCGCCGGAGCTCTCCGGGGCGCTGGTTCACCGCACGCCCTCGATGCTCGAATACAAGACGCTTACCGCGCTCGACATGCCGGAAGTGGACGCGATCCTGGTCGAGGATCCGGATCCGAACTGCCCGTTCGGCGCAAAGGAAGTCGGCCAGGGGCCGCTGCTGCCGGTGATGCCGGCGCTCGCCAACGCGGTCTACGACGCGGTCGGCGTGCGCGTGGACGAAATCCCCATCACGCCCGACAAGATTCTCGCCGGTTTGGAAAAGAAAGCGAAAGGCGAAACGCCGCGTGTGGGCCCGGAAAGTTTCCCGGCGGTGCCCTATCCGGAGCCGATCTTCGTGCTGCCCCCGGCCGAGGGCGGCGACGGCGCGGCGTCGAAGCAACCGGGCGAGCGGCGGGAGAAAAAGCCGGCCGGGGCGGCCGCGACATGATGCGCCTGCCGCCATTTGCCTATCGGGCGCCCGAGACGGTGAAGGAGGCCGCGCGCATACTCGCGGCCGAAGGACCGCAGGCGATGGTGATCGCGGGCGGCACCGACCTGCTGCCGAACATGAAGCGGCGCCAGCAGGAGCCGAAGACGCTCGTTTCCCTGCGCAGGATCGAGTCCATGAAAAGGCTTGCCAACGGCGCGGGCCTGCGACTGGGGCCGGCGTTGACGCTTGCCAAGGTGATCGAAGCCCCGGGCGTGCGCGAGCAGTATCGGGCGCTCTGGCAGGCGGCGGCGCAGGTCGCGACGCCGCAGCTTCGCAACACCGCCACGCTGGGCGGCAACCTGTGCGTCGACACGCGCTGCGGCTACTACAACCAGAACCAGGACTGGCGCCAGGCGATCGGCTTTTGCGTCAAGACCGGCGGCGAGACCTGCTGGATGGCGACGAACGGCCGGCGCTGCTTTGCGCTCTCCGCCAGCGATTGCGCCCCGGCGCTGATCGCGCTCGGGGCAAAGGTGCGGCTGGCGGCGGCGGAGGGGGAAAGGGAGCTCGCGCTGAGCGACTTGTACCGCAACGACGGCAAGCAGCACCTGAGCTGCAAGGCCGGCGAGATCCTCACCGAGGTGGCGCTGCCGGCCTTGGAGGGCTGGAGGAGCTGCTACTGGAAGCTGCGCGCGCGCGGCGCGTTCGACTTTGCGCTGCTTGGCGTGGCTGCGGCCGTCAAGGCGGCGCCGGATGGGACCGTGGAACAAGTCCGCGTGGTGCTCGGCGGCGTTGCTTCGCGCCCTATGGTGATCAATGCAGGGAGCGTGCTGGGCACGAAGCTCTCGGACGAGGCGATCGCCAAGGTGGCAGCACGCGCGGTGTCGGCGGTGACCCCGCAGAAGACCGATCTCGATCTCGATTGGCGCAAGAAGATCGTTACCGCCTGCGTCGGGTACGCGCTTCGCGAGCTGCGCGGCGAGGACATGAGCGCGACGCGCATGAAGATCGCGCGGCAGCCGCTGTAACTCAGCGCAACTTTTCCGCCACCATCGCGCGCAAGGCCGCCTTGTCCACCTTGCCGACGCGCGTGACCGGAAAGGCGCCGATGCTCTCGATGCGTTCCGGCCATTTGAACTTCGCCAGCCCCTGCGCCTGGAGAAATCGGCCGAGCTCCGCCACGCTTGGCACAGAATGACCGGACCGCATGATCAGGTAGGCGCAGACTTTCTCGCCGTACCGCGGGTCGGGCATGGCGACGACCTTCACGTCCGCCACGCCCGGGTGCAGGGCGATCACGTTCTCGATCTCCTCGGCGCCGAACTTCTCTCCGCCACGGTCGATGTTGTCCTTCAGCCGTCCCTCGAAGGCGTAGTACACGCGCTCGCCGATGCGGCGCGCGCGCATGACATCGCCGGTGCGGAAGAACCCGGCGGCGGTGAAGCTCGATCGGTTGGTCTCGGGCATGCGGTAGTAGCCGCGCGTCGTCGACGGGCCGCGAAAGACAAGCTCGCCCGGCTCGCCGAAGGGCACCTCGCGCTCGCCGCCCGGCTCGAGGAGCTTGATCTCGTCGCTCGCCGCGGCCGGCCGGCCGATGGTGCCCAGGCGCGCCGCGGCCAGCGCATCCGGCTCGGAGGCCATGAGGACGCCCTCGGTGATGCCGAAGAAATTCATGCACGGCACGCCCAGGTGGGCTTCCAGGGATTCGGCGCGGCTGAGGCTCATGAACAGCCTGAGCGACGAGCGGTCGTGGCGCGCAAGATCACGGTACTCGAGGACGTGCGCGGCGATCGGTCCAATGCTGATCGCGACGGTGACGCGTTCGCTCTCGATCCACTCGAAAAACGTCTTCGCATCCATGCGCTGCATGAGAACGACTGTCGCGCCGGCGAGCACGGCCGGGATCAGCATGCTGCCCTGGCCGGCGTTATGGATAAGCGGCAGCGCCCACAGCAGCACGTCGCGCTCTGTCAGGCCAAGGCGCCTCGCCCAGTGCCTCGCGTAGCCGACGTACTCGCCGTGAAAGCGCGGGATGATCTTCGGCGCGCCGGTGGTGCCGCCCGAGAGCTGGAAGGCGAGAACATCCGCGATGTCGATCGCCACCGCGGCAAGCCGCTCGCGCGCCTCGGGCAAGGAGACGCGCGCAATCAGCGCGTCGAACGCCAGCGTGTCTTCAGGCGCCTCGCCTCGCGCCACGATAATGTGCTGCATTTCCCGCTGGCCGGCTGCCATGGTCTTCGCGAACGCTGCGAGGTCGTACTTCCCGAAGTCGGATTGAACCAGGTGCGCCCGCGCCTCGCTGCGCGCCGACAGATCGCCGATCTCGATCTCGCGATGCTGCGGCAAGGTGCATACCGGTATAAGCCCGGCCTTGAAGCAGGCGTAAAGCGCGATCGCAGTTTCCGCGATGGTTCCCATCTGGAAAAGGACGCGATCGCCCGGCTCCAGACCGAGCCCGAGGAGCGCGGCGCCGAGGCGCTCGCTCGCCTCGTCCCAGTCGCGGAAGCTCAAGCGGGACTCGCTCGAGACCAGCGCCGGCTTGTCCGGGAAACGCCGCGCAGCCGCGCGCAGGGACTCGCCGGCGGGAAGCGCGGCCCAATCCCCGTTCGCTTGATAGCGGTCCGCTTCCGCTTCCGAAACATACGCCACGCCCCTGATGGGCAACCGCGCATTGGATGGCATGCCCCATCGTTGTGTTATTTTCGGAAAAAGGCAAATGCACTCCGCACCCGTTTTTGACGGCATCATCATCGGCGCGGGCCATCACGGCCTGGTGCTCGGCGCCTATCTCGCGAAGGCGGGGCTGCGCATCCTGCTCGTCGAGCGGCGGCTGATGTACGGCGGCGGGCTCGCGACGGTGGAGGCCACGCTTCCCGGCTTCTATCACAACAGCCACTCGATCAATCATTTCCACATCTCGGAGACGCCGTGGTTCCGCGACCTCGCGCTCGCCGACAAGGTGGCGTACATCACCCCGCGCTACGAGTTCGGCCAGCCGCATCCGGACGGCTCGGCGCTGGTCTTCAGCCGCGACCTGGAGGAGACGCTGGCGAGCGTGGCGCGCTTCTCGCGGCGCGATGCCGAGACCTTCCGCGACTGGAACCGCAAGGCCGAGGCGCTCACGCGCGACATCCTGCTGCCCGAGCGCTTCAGCGAGCCGCTGCCGCAGGAGGAGCGCGAGGCATGGCTTTCGGGCAGTGCGCTGGGGCGCGACTTTCTCGAGGTCACGCGGCAGGAGCCGTTCGCGCTCGTCAACCGGCTCTTCGAGCACGAGTGGGTGAAGCTGCTGTTTCTCTTCAAGGTGTCGCTCTTCGGCACCTGGCTCGTGGACACCACCGGCCGCACGAGCCCGATGGGATCGGTGATCCGGGCCTTCGACCTGCAGACCGGCTACCAGCTCTGCCGCGGCGGCAGCTTCAACCTCGCGCGCGGCCTGATGGAGCGCTTCATCGAGGCCGGCGGCAGCTTCGCCAACCAGCAGCACGTCGAGCGCATCGTGCTCGAGGGCGGCCGCGCGAGCGGCGTGGAGCTCGCCGGCGGCCGCACGGTGCGCGCGAGCCGCTTCGTCGCGAGCACGGTGGACGTGCACCAGACCTTCGAGCAGATGATCGGGCGCGAGCAGCTGCCCGCCGCCTTCCAGGAGAAGCTCGACCGCTTCAAGTACACGCCCTGGACGCTCTTCGGCGTGCATTTCGCGCTGCAGGAATCGCCGCGCTTCAAGGCCGCGGCGTCCGATCCCAGGCTCGACGCCGCGCTGAAATGGAACGTCGGCGCCGAATCGATCGCCGATCTCGTCTCCGCGCACGAGGACGTGAAGGCGGGCCGCGTGCCGCGCATCGTGCAGTTCGGCTCGGGCGCGCTCTCGGCCAACGACCCGGCGCAGGCCCCGCCGGGCCGGCACACGACCTATGCCTGGCACGTCATGCCGCTGCATCCGGATCTCGGCGGCCAGGACCCGGAGGACTTCGAGCGCGAGCTCACCGGGCGGATCATCGAGCGCTTCGCACACTACGCGCCGAACATGACGCGCAAGAACATCCTCAAGACCTACACCTACACCGCGCGCACCTACGGCGCGGAGCTCATCAACATGCGCTCGGGAGACATCTTCATGGGCGCCTTCAGCGCCGACCAGGTGATGTACAACCATTTCGGCTACCGCACGCCGCTCGACAACCTCTACATGGCGGGCTCGGCCTGCCACCCGGGCGGGGCGATCTCGGGCGGCGCGGGCTACATCAGCGCCGGGCTGATCGCGCGCGACCTCGGCATCGAGCCGTGGTGGACTCCGGTGCGCGTGCCATGAAGGGCCGCGCTGTTATCGTCACCGGGGCGGGACAGGGCCTGGGCCGCGCGTTCGCACACGCTTTCGCGGCGCAGGGCGCGATCCCCGTCATCGCTGAAATCAACGAGGAGAAAGCGCGCGCCGTGGCCGGCGAAACCGGCGGCCTGTGCGTGCCGACCGACGTCTCGGACCCCGCCTCGGTCGATGCGATGGCGCGCGCGACGCTCGAGGCTTTCGGGCGCATCGACGTGCTCGTGAACAACGCGGCGATCTTCTCGACCCTGGAGATGCATCCGTTCGACGAGATCCCGCTCGACGAATGGGAGCGCGTGCTGCGGGTCAATGTCACCGGCGCGTTTCTGTGCGCGCGCGCCGTGGCGCCCGCCATGCGCAAGGCCGGCTGGGGGCGGATCGTCAACATCGCCTCGGGCGCCGTGAGCCTCGGCCGGCCGAACTACCTGCATTACGTCGCCTCGAAGGCCGCGCTCGTCGGCATGAGCAACTCGCTCGCGCGCGAGCTCGGCGCGCACGGCATCACGGTGAACGCCATCCTGCCGGGCGCGACCTTCACCGAGGTGCCGCGCAAGACCGTGACCCCGGAGCAGAAGAAGGCGATCGTCGGCATGCAGTGCATCCCGCGGCCGGAAGTGCCCGAGGATCTCGTCGGCGCGGTGGTTTTCCTGGCCTCGCCCGCGGCAGGCTTCGTGACCGGCCAGGCGCTCACCGTCGACGGCGGTGCCACGCACCGGGGCTAGCGTGGGGTTCAATGACTTTCCGCATGTCCATCCCCCGCCCGGTCCTGGGGAGACGCGGCAATGAGCAGCAGAGCGTCGATGATGCCGACGATCTGCGCGACCGCGCCGGCGAGCAGCGGGTCGTCCGAGCAAGCGAGCGCTTCGGCATGACGGCGCATCGCGAGCAGCGTCTCGCGGTCGTTCATGAGTGCTGCGCCTCCCTTGCGTACCCGCGCTGGCGCTCGTCCTTCCAGCGGCGCGCCTTGTAGTCGAAGGTCGGAAGCTCCGAGCGCGGCACCTCCACTACCGTCATCGCGACGTTGGTCTTCTGTTTGATTGCGCCGGCGATCCGGTGCAGGCAGGCGGCTTTGGCGTCGCCTGGCGCCGCCGCGAAAGCGGCCTTGAACGCGAGCCGCACCAGCACCTCGGTGCGTCCCTGGTCGTCGACGTAGACCCGGCCGGCGTATTCCGCGACCTCGGGGTGCGAGAACACCGCGGCATCCACCGTGATCGGCCAGACGTTGTTGCCGCGGATCTTCATCATGTCGTCGTAGCGCCCGATGCTGCCGGCTTCGACCAGGTGCCAGGGACGGCCGCAGCCGCAGGCATCGTGCGGGAACCAGCGCGCCTTGTCGCGCGTGGCGAAGCGGATGCAGGGCGAGCCGTGGATCGCGAGGTTGGTGAGGATGATCTCGCCCTCTTCGCCGGCGCTCACCGGTTCGCCGCTGTCCGGGTTGACGACCTCGGTGAGGTTGAGCCACTCCAGCGCGTGCAGCATGCTGCGCGCGTCCGGCTTGCGCGTCGTCGACGGGCACGAGGTGTAGGCGAAGCCGGTCGCCTGCGTGCTGCCGTAGCCCTCGTGCAGCCGGCAACCCCAGAACGCCTCGATGTCGAGCGCCCAGGCGGCCGGATATCCCTCCGCCGCGATGTACAGGGCGCGCATCATCGGGAAGCGCTCTTTCGGCGAAACGCCGCGGCGGCGAAACGCCTCGGTAAGAGTATGCAGGTAATTGGTCGAGGCGTAGATGAAGTTCACGGCTCCGATGCGGCACATCAGGTCGATCTTCGCGTCGGTGCTGATGACCCCGCCGGCGTGGAACGCGGTCGCGCCGCCCTGGCGGAATCCGTCCGACGGCCCCCAGCCGCCGCTGGTCATGCCTCCGGCCGGCGCGCAGTTGAAAGCGATGTCGCCGCGGCGCAACCCGGCCATGTGGTAGGGCAGGTAGTGCAGATGCGAGTGCACCGCCATGTCGGCAGCGGTGCGGCCATAGATCTCCTGTCCGATTCCCGAGGTCCCGCCGGTGGTGGTCACCAGCACGACCTCGCCGCGCGGCACGCCGAGCCGCGAGCCGAACGGGGGGCGTTCCTGCTGATCGGCGAGGAAGTCGGATTTCGTCACCAGGGGGATGCGCTGCCAGTCGTCCATCGAGCGGATGTTCTCGGGCGCGACCCTGGCCGCCTGCCATTTCGCTCGATAGAAAGGATTGCCCTCATAAACGCGCTCGAGCTGGCGCTTCAGCCGCGCGAACTGAAAGGCGAGAAAGTCCTCCCGCCTCGCGCGCTCCATCCGCTCGAGCAACATCACGACGGCACCTGGGGACGGAACCGCGGCAAAGTGACATCGGCGGAAACGTCCTCGAACACCACCTCGACCGGCATTCCGGCGCGAATCGCGCCGGGCTCGCAGCCGACGATGTTGGTCGGCATGCGCACTCCCTCTTCGAGCTCGACCAGCGCGACGACGTAGGGCACCTCGCCCGCGTACATCTCCTTCGGGACCGGATGGCGCACGACGATCCAGCTGAACACGGTGCCGCGACCGCTCGCCGTGATCCATTCGCGACGGCTGGAGCGGCAGTGCGGACACATGCCGGAGGGCGGAAAGCGCGCCGTTCCGCAGTCGGCGCAGCGCTCGATGCGCAACTGGTGCTCGCGGCACCCGTCCCAGAAGGGCCGGGAGTCGGCGTCGGGAACCGGGACCGGCTTACCGCTCATCGGCCTAATTCCTGAGCACCAGGGCGCTGCCGCAGGTCATGGCGCCGGCGGTGGTCAGTGCGAGCCGGGCTCCCGCGATCTGGCGCGGACCCGCCTCGCCGCGCAGCTGCTCGACCGCCTCGACGACGTGGTTCAGGCCGTGGATATACGCCTCCGACAGCAGGCCGCCGTGCGTATTGACCGGGATTTCCCCGTCGCGCTCGATGCCGCCCGACTGAACGAAGGCGCCGCCTTCGCCTTCCCCGCAGAAGCCGAATCCCTCGAGCTGCATGATCACGCTGTAGGTGAAGCAGTCGTAAATCTCGGCGACGTCGATGTCGCGCGGCCCGACGCCGGCGCTTCCCCAAAGGTCGGTGGCGATGTACTTGGCGTAGTTGTGCGCGTGCTCGGGCCAGCGGATCGCATCGAACAGATCGTCGCCCTGGTTCGGACCGCCGCCGTACGCGGCGCCCAGGATGTACACGGGCTTGCGGCGCAGATCGCGGGCGCGCTCGGCCGAGGTCACCAGCACGGCGCAGGCGCCGTCGGATTCCAGGCAGATGTCGAGGAGCCGGAAGGGCTCGACGATCATGCGCGAGGCCTGGTGGTCGGCGAGCGTGATCGGCTCGCGCATCATGGCGCGCGGGTTCAGCGCGGCGTTGCGCCGGCAGGACACGGCCACCGCCCCGAGCTGCTCGCTCGTCGTGCCGTACTTGATCATGTGGCGGCGGCACCACATGGCCATCGCCTGCGGGTAGGTGATCCAGCCGAAGGGCGCCGTGTACTGGGTGACGCCGCGCGAGTTGAGATCGCGCCCGCCGCCGAGGCGCAGTCCCGAGCGCCCGTTCATGGCGCGAAAGCAGATCACGTTGCGCGCCAGCCCCGCCTCGATCGCCGCCGCGGCGGTCTGCACGATCAGGTTCGCCGCGTTGCCGCCGGAGGAGAACTCGACCGCGTAGCGCGCGGCCGGCAGGCCGAGCCCGGTGGCCACCGCGATCGAAGGCACCGAATCGCCGAAGTGGTAGCTGACCAGCCCGTCGATCTCGTCCATCTGGATGCCGGAATCCGCGACCGCCGAGCGGCAGGCTTCGAGCGCGAGATTGAGCACGGTGGCTCCAGAATTGGCCGAGTACTTCGTGTGGCCGATTCCGGCGATCGCGTACTTATCTTGGAGGGTCCACATTATAGGAAGCGCGGCTTGCGCTTCTCTGCAAACGCGGCCAAACCTTCCATGGCGTCCGGGTGCGTCGTGGCCCATTCGTGGACCAGGTCCATCTCGAAGCGCAAGGCCTTCTCCAGGCTCATCTTCAGTCCCTCGCGCAGCAGCGTCTTGGCGCTTGCCACGCCTGCCGGGCTTTTCTGCAGGATTTCTTCTGCCAGCGCGCGCGCGGCCGTGGTTAGTTCGTCCGCGGGCACCACGCGCGCGACAAGGCCGATGCGCTCGGCCTCCGCGCCGTTCACCCAGCGCCCCGTGTACATCAGGTCCCTGGCGCGCTGCGCGCCGATCGCGCGCGGCAGGCGCTGCGAGCCGCCCGCGCCCGGCAGCTGGCCGAAATTGAGGTGCGCGTCGCCGATGCGCGCGTCACTCGAGGCAATCGCGAGATCGCAGGCCAGCATCAACTCCAGGCCGCCGGCGAGGCAGTAGCCGTTGACCGCCGCAATGACGACGATACGCGACCGCTCAAGCGCGTCGAGAAGAGCGAAGAAGTCCTCGAGAAAGCGACGGAAATCGTCCGGCCGCCGGTACAGGGATCGGTAGCCTTCGAGGTCGCCGCCCGCCGAGAAGGCCTTGCCCTGTCCGGTGATCAGCAGCACGCGCGTCGCCTTATCCCCCTCCAATTCGCGAAACACCGAGGCGAGCGATTTCACCGTGTTCCAGTCGAGCGCGTTCATCTGCCGCGGGCGGTTGAGGGTTAGGCTCGCCACGCCTGACGTTTTTTCGACGATCAGCGTCGCTTCGCTCATGGGAATGCGCTCCCTCCTTGTCCGGATTGGAGGTCAAGACAAGCCAGCGGGGGTTAATCCAGATCAAGTTATTCCGTGCGGCAGTGCGGAATGGGCTGCTCGCCCCGGATCCGGTTCAGATTTCGTACCGGAGGCGATGCAGGTGCGTGGTGATGTCGCCGTTGCGGCGCTTGCGGATCACCGTCAGGCCGCAGTAGTTCTCGTCGTCGGTCTCGGGAAAATCCGCCCGGTAATGAAAAGGCTGGAAGCGCGATTCTTTGCGCGCCAGGGCGGCGGTGGCGGAGATCTTCGCCACCTGGTGGATGTTCAGCGACTCGTGCGTGCGCATGAGCTCGTGCAGGTTGTCCGCCTTGAGCTCCGAGCGCACCGCGTCCAGCCGGTCGAGCTTTTCCAGCGCGCCCTCGAGGCTCATCTTGCTTTTTGTCGGACCGAAATGATCGGTGGAGATGATGCGCACGATGTGCTCGAACTCGCGATAGCTCGTGCCGCTCTTGCGCTCGAGCGGCGCGAACACGCGCGCTTGCTCCTCGTCCATCGCCTTGGAACGCAGGGGCCGAAGCGACTTGATCCCCGCGGCGTAGGCCGCGGCATGCTTGCCCGCCGCGAAGCCTCCGGCGAAGCCCATGTGCAGGCAGCCCATCTGGTCCGATGCGTCGCCCGCGGCGTAGATGCCCGGCACGTTGGAGGCGCAGGTGCGGTCGATGCGGATGCCGCTGCCGCAGAGCTCCGAGGGCCGGGCCTGCATCGGCTCGGACACGGTCATCTCGATCATCGCGCCGTCCCTGGCGTAACCCTTCGCGACCAGGAATTCCGGAAGGGTGTCCTTGTCGATGCCGAGCGTGAAGAACAGATGCTCGACGTCCTTCTTCGCCAGGTGGCGGCAGTCCATGTACACGGGCCCACGCCCTTCCTTGAGCTCCTGCAAGGCGCCCCAGACCATGGCGTTGCGCGGCGCCTTCGGGCCCATCGAATGGTATTTCTCCATGAACGGCTCGCCGAGCGCGTTGACCAGCTGCGCGCCCATGCCGAAAAACGCGTTGAAGCCGGGCGCGCTGAAACCCTTCGGCACGATCGTCATGCGCACGTATTCGACGTTGGCGAGCGCGACGCCGGCATCGAAGGCGGCGCGGTGCAGGTCGCCGGTGTTGGCCGGGCAATACCAGAGATTGAACGGGTTCCCGGTCTGCGCATTGAACATGCGGTTCGTGTTGCCGGTGGAGATCACCACGGCCTTGGCGCGAATCCGGTAGAACTCGCCGCTGCGGATATCGAACCCGGTGAATCCGGCGAACTCGCCGTCGTGCAGGTAGAGGTTGGTGACCTGCACCCGGTTCAGCACCTTGCACTTGCGCCGTTTCACCTCCATCGCCATCTTCGGCTTCAGCGCCTTGCCGTCGAAGTTGATCCAGTACGGCCCGGGCTGGCCCATCGACGAGGTGCGGAAGATCCTGCCGTCGGCCTGACGCAGCGATACGCCGATGCGTTCGATGCGCTCGAGCGCCGGTTTGAGCTCGTCGCAGAAGACCGCGTCGTGAACGTCGAGATCCGCCGCGCCCTTGGCGACCCTCGCGACGTAGCGCAGATAGCCTTCGCGGGTATCCCACTCCGGGCCCGTATCGAGGTAGGCCATGAAATGGTCGATGCCGCCGGCGATCGCCCCGCTGTGGACGATGTTGGCCTTGTCGACCACCAGCACGCGGCAACCCGCTTCGGCGGCCGCGATGGCGCTGTTGAGCCCCGCGGTGCCGCCGCCGATGACGGCGACGTCGGTCTCGATATCGTGGCTGCGCCGGCTCATGGCGCCATGTAGTCCGGGGCCGGCGTCTTGATCGACACCGCGTCGGAGACCGGGCCGCCGCGCCCCGAGGCGTCGCGCGCGCGCACGGTGTAGCGGTAGGTTCTTCCGCCGAGCACCGCGCTGTCGGTCCACAGCGTGGCCTTCACCGCGTCCATCAACTGCGGTCCGCCGCCGTCGTCCGAGCGATAGACGTCGTAGTATTCGGCGCCCGACGCTTTTCGCCAGTTCAGCACGACGCGGACGTCCTTCAACGCCGCGGCGAGCCCGCTGCCGCCGTTCGCCCATTGCGGGGCCGCGCCGGGCGCGTCGCGCGCGGGCGCCTGAAGGGCATTCTTGGGCCAGAGCGCGCAAATGACCGCCCGGTGCGTGCCGTCCATCGTCTTGCACACATTGCAGTAGTCGCACTGCACGATGCGATCGAGCTCGCTGCGCTTTACCTTCTCGGGCCAGTCGGGATCGGCGAGCAGACCGCGCGCGATCGCCACCATGTCGGCCGCGCCCTCCTGGAGCACCCGCTCGGCATCGGCAGGATCCGAAAGCTTGCCCGCGACCGCGAGCGGAATGCGATGGCCGCGCGAGACGAGGAACGACTTCACCTCCGCGGCGTTGCGCACGTTCAGGCCGCGCGGCAGCCAGTCGCCCGGCATCGCGCGATCGCCCGAATAGCCCGAGTAGGGGAACAGCACCTGCCCGGGCGTGTGCACCGCGTCTTCGAACTTGCCGCCCGCCGTCATGGACAGGTAGCTGAAGCCCAGCTCGGCGAAGCGCAGCGCGATCAGCTTCGAGTCCTCGACGGTATAGCCGCTCTTGATGAACTCCTCGCCGTTGAAGCGCACGCCCACCGGGAAGTCGGCGCCCGCCTTGCGCCGCACGTTCTGCATTACGCGCCCGATCAGGCGCAGGCGGCCTTCGAGCGTCTGGCCGCCGTACTCGTCGGTACGCGGGTTGGTGCGCGAAAGGAACGAGGACAGCGTGTAGGCGTGCGCCGAGTGCAGCTCGGCGCCGTCGAATCCCGCTTCCCGCGCGCGCGCCACCGCGTCGCCGAACTGCTCGACGATCTGGTCGATCTCCGCGGTCGACACCATGTCCACGGTCTGGCGCCAGCCGGTGCGCGCCACCTTGAGGAAGTGGATGATCTGCGGAACGATCTTCGAGTCGGAGCTCTGGTGCACGCGCCGCGCAAGCTCGCGCAAGCCGGGCAGGTAGCTGTCGTCGCTGATGCGCAGCAGCGGCCCGGACTTCACCTTGTGGACCGCCATCGCCTCGACCACGATCAAGCCGGCGCCGCCGCTCGCGTAGCGCGTGTAGCGCGCGATGACATCGTCGTTGACCAGGCCGTCTTCGCGGCACAGGTGCGTGACCATGGCCGGCACCATGATCCGGTTCGGGATCAACATGGCTCCAGCGCGGATCGGTTCGAAGAGTTTCATCCCAAAGATTGGAGGTCAACTCGATCGCGAGGGGGTTAATCCAGATCAAGAAACTGGTAGCCTCGGTGCTGGATGCTTCGCACCGTAGCTCTTGACGACAAGTACACGCTCGAGCGCGGCGCCGCCTATCTGAGCGCGCCGCAGGCGCTGGTGCGCCTCATGATGCTCCAGCGGGAGCGCGATCGCGGCGCGGGCCTGAACACCGCGGGATTCGTCTCGGGCTATCGCGGCTCGCCGCTCGGCGGGCTCGACCTCGCCTTCACGCGGGCCGCAAAGCACCTCGAGCGCCACGACATTCGCTTTCAGCCCGGGCTGAACGAGGATCTCGCCGCCACGGCGGTATGGGGAACGCAGCAGCTCGGCCTGTTTCCCGGCGCCAAGCGCGACGGCGTGTTTGCCATGTGGTACGGCAAGGCGCCGGGGGTCGATCGCTCCGGCGACGTGCTGCGCCATGGCAACTCGGCAGGCAGCGCGCGGCACGGCGGCGTGCTGCTCGTCACCGGCGACGACCCGGCGGCGCGCTCGACGACGGTGGCCGACCAGACCGACCACCTCTACAAGGCGCTGATGATCCCTATTCTCGCGCCCGCGTCGGTGCAGGAAATCCTCGACCTGGGGATGCACGGGTACGCGATGTCGCGCTTCTCGGGCTGCTGGACGGCTTTCAAGCTGGTGGCCGACGTCGCCGAGGCGTCCGCCACGGTGGAGATCGACCCGGGGCGCATCTCGCCGCTGCTTCCCCATGAAGCCCGGCTGAACATCCGCTACCCGGACTGGATGCTAGAAGCGGAAGCGCGGCTGAAGAACGAGAAGCTCTATGCGGCGCTCGCCTACGCGCGCGCCAACGATCTCAATCGCATCGTGCTCGATTCGCCCGGCGCGCGCATCGGGATCGCGGCGGTCGGCAAGGCGTATGGCGACCTGAGGAGCGCGCTCACCGCGCTCGGGCTCGACGAGGCGGGGCTCGGCGCGCTCGGCGTGCGCATCTTCAAGATCTCGATGCCCTGGCCGCTCGAGCCCGAGAGCGCGCGGCGCTTCGCCCAGGGGCTGGATGAGATCCTGGTGATCGAGGAGAAGCGCGCGCTCGTCGAGGAGCAGCTGAAGGACCACCTCTACCACCTCCCCGATTCCCAGCGGCCGCGCATCGTGGGCAAGCTCGAAGCGATCGGGCAGTGGGAGCCCGAGGCGCCGCGCGGCTGGCTGGTGCCGCCGACCGGCGAGCTGACGCCGGCCATCGTCGCTCGCGCTCTCGCCCGGCGCATTCCTGGATTGGAAAACCGGCTGAAAGCGCTCGAGCCGTTGAACCTGCCCGGCGTCCCGGCAAGCTCGCGGCAGCCGTGGTTCTGCTCGGGCTGTCCGCACAACAGCTCGACGCGCGTTCCGGAGGGCAGCCGCGCGACCGCCGGCATCGGCTGCCACTCGATGGCGGTCTGGATGGGGCGCAATACGTCGACCTGGACGCACATGGGCGGGGAAGGGGTGCCGTGGATCGGGCAGGCGCCGTTCAGCGAGACGCCGCACATCTTCGCCAACCTGGGCGACGGCACTTACTACCATTCGGGGCTGCTCGCGATCCGCGCGGCGGTCGCGGCGGGCGTTTCGATCACCTACAAGATCCTTTACAACGACGCGGTCGCGATGACCGGCGGGCAGCCGGTCGACGGGCCGATCTCCGTGCCGCGCATCACGCAGCAGGTCGCCGCCGAAGGCGTAAGCCGCATCGCGGTCGTCAGCGACGAGCCGCACAAGTACGGCTCGCGTTCCGGCTTCGCCGCCGGGGTGTCGGTCCACCATCGCGACGCGCTCGACGCCGTGCAGCGGGAGCTGCGCGGGGTTCCCGGCGTTTCGGTGCTGGTCTACGACCAGACCTGCGCCGCGGAGAAGCGCCGCCGCAGGAAGCGCGGCGCATACCCGGATCCGGCAAAGCGCGTCTTCATCAACGAGGAGGTGTGCGAGGGCTGCGGCGATTGCACGGTGCAGTCCAACTGCCTGTCGATCGAGCCGCTCGCCACGGAGCTGGGCGAGAAGCGCCGCATCAACCAGTCGTCGTGCAACAAGGACTTCTCCTGCGTTGACGGGTTCTGTCCTTCCTTCGTCACCGTCCACGGGGGCGGCCTGAAGAAGGGGCATGCAGTTTCCTTCTCGATACCGACGCTTCCCGATCCCCCGGCGGGGAGGCTCGAAGGGGCGTATTCGGTCCTCGTCGCGGGGATCGGCGGCACCGGCGTCGTGACGATCGGCGCGCTCCTCGGCATGGCGGCGCACCTCGAAGGCAAGGCCGCATCGGTGCTCGACGTCACGGGGCTGGCGCAAAAGGGCGGCGCCGTCCTGTCTCATGTGCGCGTCGCCGCGAGGCCGGATGAAATCGACGGCGCGCGGATCGGCGAGGCGCAAGCCCACGCGGTAATCGCCTGCGACCTCGGCGTCGCGCTTGCTGCCGAGGCGCGCTCGAAATTGAACGCCCGCACCCGCGTTGCCGCGAATAGCGCTGATGGCCTTTTACTGGAAAACAAGTCTCAAATCGATGCCCGCCGTTTCGCTACGGCGCTCGTCGGCGACGCCATCGCGGTGAACGTCTTCATGCTGGGATTCGCGCTGCAGAAGGGCCTGCTGCCGGTGAGCGCGCAGGCGCTCGAGCGCGCGATCGAGCTCAACGAAGCGGCCGTCGCGCTGAACCAGCGCGCCTTCGCGCTCGGGCGGCTGGCAGCGCACGACCCTCGGGCCGTCGAGAAGCTGGCAGGCGTCGATCAACCGGCTGCGAAAACCCTCGACGAAATCATCTCCGGCCGGAGCGCGCTCCTTACGGCCTATCAGGACGCTCGCTACGCCGGGCGCTACGCCCGGCTCGTAGCCAGGGTTCGCGCCGCGGAGAAGCCGCTCGGGCGCACGCATTTGACCGAGGCGGTGGCGCGCCAGTACGCGAAGCTCCTCGCCTACAAGGACGAGTACGAGGTCGCGCGCCTGTACGCCGCGCCGCAGTTCGCCGCGCGTCTGGCGGCGACCTTCGAAGGAGATTACCGGCTGCAGTTTCACCTTGCGCCGCCGGCGCTCGGCCGGCGCAAGCGCGCCTTCGGCGCCTGGATGATGCCGGTATTCAGGGTCCTGTCATCGCTGCGACGGCTGCGCGGCAGCGCCCTCGATGTATTCGGCTACAGCGAAGAGCGCCGCACCGAGCGCCGCCTGATCGCCGAATACGAGGCGCTCGTCGAAGAGCTGCTCGCCTCCCTGGACGCCGAGCGGCACGCGCTTGCCGTGGCGCTCGCTTCGCTGCCTGAGGCGATCCGCGGCTTTGGCCACGTGAAAGCCATCAGCATCACTGAAGCGAAGCGCAAGGAAGCCGAGCTGCTGGCCCAGTGGCGCCCGTCCAGGCTACAGGAGAAAATCGCCGCATGAAGATCGCCTATTTCCTGACCTATCACGACGAGGCCAATGCCGCGCGGCGCGTGAGCGACGCAGACCTGGAGAAATTCATACAGCTTCTCGCCGCTGTTCGCGCGGTTTCGCGGGCCCTCGTATTTACTCCCGAGAAAACGAGCGATCCGTACCTGAAAGACGAAGCGGCGCCGCAGCTTGCGGCCGAGCTCTACTTCGACGACGTTGCGCCCCTCGAGCGCGCCGCGGCGCGCGACGGCGCGCTCCAGGCGCTCGCCGGCCTGCTACCGAGCGCGCATGTCACGCAGCAGGCCATGCTGGCGCGAAGCTTCGCCGTTCCGGAGCCGCGTTTCCAGGGCAGCGGCCGGCCGTGCACCTATCTTGTCGGCTACGAAGGCCCGGCCGAAGACCTGAATGCCTGGCTCGCGCACTACATCGACAACCATCCGCCGCTCATGGCGCGCATGCCGGGCATCCGCGAGTTCGAGGTCTGCACGCGCATCGACTGGTGCACCTTCCTGCCGTGGCGGCGCGATCCGTGCATGCAGCGCAACAAGGTCGTTTTCGACAGCGTGCAGGCGCTCACCGATGCGCTGCGCTCGCCCATCCGCCACGAGATGCGCGAGGACTACAAGCGCTTCCCGCCGTTCAGCGGGAAGGTATTCCACTACCCGATGGTGACCCGGGAGATCGCGCTATGATTTCGCCGAGTAGGCGACGCACCAGCCGTTCGGGCTGATATCGCCTTCGACGACCTTGCACTGGTTCGCCTTGCCTTGTCTCTCCTACTCAAGTCTGCTGGATTTAAGATAGCCAAGCAAATGTCGGACTCAGACTGGCCTGCCTTGCCGCTCGAGGCGTGGCGCCAAACCCGCGACACGCTGCACCTGTATCTCCAGATCGTCGGCAAGATCCGCCTTGCGCTCAGCCCGCCGGTCAACCACTGGTGGCATGTGAGCTGCGCGGCAGCGACGGCCGGCGCGGCGGCTTCCCGCTCGAGGACGGCCTGGCGGTCTGCGATTTCCATGCCCGGCTCTTCGAGCGGCTCGGCGAGATGGCATCGACGCGCCGATCCGGCCGGTGCATGGGCATGGCCCGTGTGCGCAGGCTGCCGGTCCTGGCTCGGGACAACCGCTTGGTCGGGATCTTATCGCTGAGCGATGTTGCGCGACGCAGCCCGCAAATCGCGTCGTGTGCCCTTTGGGGGCTATCGCGGCATGGCGGACCGCATTCCCAGGCGGCGCAAGCGCTCAAACGCCTCGCGTAGGGAGCGGTTCCCGTGCCCGGCAGCGTTCGGACTTCCTTAGCCTTGGTCCGTCCCGGGCGTGCGCAGCCGGCCGATATAGGTTGGCACGATGTCCTCGACCGCCTTCGGCCGGATGTTGAGGTCCCGTGCCGCCGAACACGCTCACCGTGGTCATGGCTTACAGCTTGTAACCGAACTTGCGCAACATCTGTTTGCGCGCAGCGATGTCGGATTCGGTCTCGATGCCTTTGCTCTTCATGCCGTCGATGACGCCCAGGATGCCGCGCCCGCCCTCCGTCTCGGCCACGATGACCTCGACCGGGTTGCCCGTGGCGCAGTAAATCGCGCATACCTCGGGCACTGCCTTGATCGTGTTCAGGATGTTGACCGGAAAGCCGCCGCTCATGAAGATGATGAAGCAGTGACCGCAGCCGAGCGCGAGCGCGTTCTTTTTCGCCAGGTCGAGAAGCGCCTCGTCGTTGCCGGTCCAGCGCACCAGCGCCGGGCCGCTCGACTCGCAGAAAGCGATCCCGAACTTCATTTGCGGCACCGTCTGCACGATCGCTTCGTGCAGATCCTCGATGGTCTTGATGAAGTGCGACTGGCCAAGGATGAAATTGATGTCGGCCGGCTTCTCGACGGGGACGGTTTTCAGTTCCATGCGCAATCTCCTTCGGTTCGATGCACTCGCAAGAGCATGCAGCGACCTTACGCCGATTTGCGCCAGACGCTCGCCAGCCAGGGCTGCTGTGCGCGCGGCAGGCCGTCAGGGCGGTAATAGTGAGTCAGCTCGACGAACCCGGCGGCTGACAGGTAGCGGCGCCAGCTTTCAAGATCGTGATAAACGCCGTAGCGTCCGCGGTTCCAGCCTTCCTCGTTATGGCCATGCGGGTTCGAGGCGAACAGCACGCCGCGCGGTTTCAGGGCGGCGTGCAATTCCAGCAACACGCGCGGCAACTCCTGGCTGGGCACATGAAACAGCGCCGCGTTGGCGAACACGCCGTCGAAACGGCGATCCGGCAGATCGAGCTCGAGGAAATCCTGCTGCCATACTTCGCCGCCGCTGTGGGCGCGCGCCATTGCGGCCAGGCGCGCGGCGCCTTCCAGACCTACCGCGTTGTGACCGAGCTCGGCGAACGCCTTGAGGTCGCGTCCCGGCCCGCAGCCGAAATCGAGTATCGCGAACGGCGGGTCGCCCTCGAGGTATCGCAGCAGCGCTTCGATGTTCTGGCTGACGTCGTGATCGCGCGTGCCTTGCCAGAAATCTTCGGCACGCCGGTTGTAGTGCTCCAGCGTGAGATCGGCGATTTTTTCCAGCTCTTGCGTAGTCAGTATGACGGCCTCTTGGCGTCTCACGGCCGCTCGGCGGCAGACGCTACCGTCGCCGGATACTCGGGGCGGATGTCGAAGCGCAGCCGGCCATGGGCGGTGCGCAGCGCCGTTTCCGCCTCCGCGGGGCTCGCCGTCCGGGCAAAGATGAACCCGAGGTAGCTCGCGCCGTCGGGAGGCGGCGCGATGATCTGGCCGGGCTCCACCGTGATGGCCACGCCGGTGACGCCAGGTACCGACTGCGCGGCGGCGAGGCCTTCGAGCCCGCGGTAAATGCCGCGCCGTGGAATCGGGATCATCATCACGCCCGCAGCGCCGCCCTCGCCGGCGACGGGAAGCGATGGGAGCGATTCGGCCACCACCTGGCGCAAGATGAACTCTTCGAGGCTCATGCCCAGGAGATGGGTGAGCACGCGCCCGCACAAGCCGCCGATGGAGCGGGAGGCGACCTCCAGAATCCAGATCCCCTGGTCATTGACCCGCACTTCGGCGTGCACCGGCCCGGTCGTGAGCTTGGCAGCGCGGCAGGCGCGCGCCACCTCCTGATGGATGCGGTGCTGAAGCGCCTGCGGCAGCCGCGACGGTGTGATGTAGAGCGTTTCCTCGAAGTAGGGTCCGTCCAGGGGATCGGGCTTGTCGAACAGGGCGAGGGGGGTCAACTCGCCTTGCTGCAGGCTGCCTTCCAAGGCGTACTCGCGCCCCGGAATGAAGTCCTCGATGACGAGGCCCAGCTCCTGAGCGTCGCGGTCGGCACGGGTTTGGATGGCCCGCACCCAGTTCACGGCCCGCAGCAGCGCTTCGGGATCGTCGGCGCGGATCACGCCGCGGCTTGCGGACAGGCGCCGGGCCTTCACCACCACGGGAAACTTCAACCCGGCAAGCAGCTTCCGGGGATCTTCTCCGCTCGCCAGGTGATGGAATCCGGGACACTCGAATTCCCGTTCCTTGAGCAGCCGGCGGAACGCCAGCTTGTCGCGCACCTGCCGCACCGCCTCGGCGCGATTTCCCGGCAGGCCAAGGCGCTCCGAAAGCATGGCCGCAAGCTCCACTCCCGAATCGTCCACGGCGAGCACCGCATCCGGGATGCCGTCGATCTCCCGCAACACGCTGTCCGCCGCCTCCTCCGGCCGGTCGAAATGCAGCGCCATGATGGGCGACAGCCCCCAGGACGGGGCCAGCTGGTGACAGTAGTTGGCGGCGCCAACGATTTCCACGCCCAGCTTTTTGGCGGCCGCAAGAAAGTCGTTGTTGCGGTAGCCGGTGGTGGGCAGAAGCAGCAGGACGCGCTTCATGGCTTCCTGGGCAATCAGAAAGACTGGAGCTGCTGCTCGGTCGGCTCGGCGCAGCAGTACCACGGTTCGGAAAGGCGCGGGATCGGCGCGCCGAGATCGCCCGCGAGCTCTGGCGCGGGACGCGCGGCAGCCTCGTGCGCCATGCGCCAGATCGCAGCGAACACTTCGCGGCGCGCAACCGCTTCCCGCTCGCAGCCCGCGACACTGGCTTGCAGGTTCTGCTGCAGGCGATCCACGCGCGGATCGGAGTGGATCCAGGGATAGCCGAGCAGCGCGGGGTCGAAGGCGAGGAGCTTTTCCCTGAAGCCGGGCAGCTTCAGAAGCCAGGAGCCTTCGGGAACGAGCAGCCGGATGGTGAGCTGCACCGGGGGCACGCTCTCCACGAGCTGCAGCTCCACCAGCCGCTCGAGCAGCGCGAGGTAGCCTTCCAAGGTCGTCCAGGGGGTGAAGGCCACGAAGGTCGGGG
>Ga0156283_1053_pt1 | contig 89683 bp, 94 predicted proteins | sample RifCSPlowO2_12_FD_107932 | JGI IMG/M metagenome (GOLD analysis project Ga0156283, IMG submission 107932) | Betaproteobacteria bacterium RIFCSPLOWO2_12_FULL_65_14 | reverse complement strand
CGTTGCCCGCTTCGGTGGCGATGCGCGAAATGCATTCCTCGGCTTTCTCGGTGCTGTCGACGAACGGCAAGGTCACCTGCTTGAAGTCGACGCCTTCGAACTGCGTGAGCAAGCTGTGGCCGAGCATCTGCGCGGTGATGCCGGTACCATCCGAAACGAAGAACACGGTACGACGGTGGCTCATGGACGATAAAATACTATGGCAATGCGCATAGCGTGGCTTAAGGATCTCCGCCTAGATGACCTAGAGCAAGTCGGCGGCAAGAACGCTTCGCTGGGGGAGATGATCGGCGGGCTTCGCGACCACGGCGCAGGCGTTTCGCGAGTTCATCGACGCCAACGGCCTCGGCAAGCGCATCGACGAGCGCCTGGGCGCGCTCGATGCGAACGATGTCACCGCGCTCGCCGCCTGCGGCGCCGAGATCCGCTCCTGGATTGCACAGGCACCGTTCCCCGCGCATCTAGAACAAGAAATACTATCGTATTTTCAACAGCTTGAGGCAGCAACTTCGGGTAACACTTCATTTGCCGTGCGCTCCTCCTTTCTCAACATCAGCGGCGCGGACAACGTGCTGGAAGCGATCCGGCAGGTGTACGCATCGCTCTACAACGACCGGGCCATCTCGTATCGCGCCCACCAGGGATTCGCGCACGGCGCCGTAGCGCTTTCGGCCGCCGTCCAGCAGACCTGACGCAGCTGACGCTGGGGCTGGGACCGGGTGTCGACGTGGCTCTCGCTCGCCAACTCCCCGGAAGAGAAGAAGTCAGCGGTGGCGTAGCAGCCGCTGCTTTTCGCGGTTCCATTCCTTCTCGCGCTCGGTGGCGCGCTTGTCGTGCTTGAGCTTGCCGCGGCCGAGGCCCATCTCGAGCTTGATCCTGCCCTTGCTGTAGTGCAGGTTGAGGGGCACGAGCGTGTAGCCGCGCTGCTCCACCTTGCCGATGAGGCGGCGGATCTCCTCGGCGTGCATGAGGAGCTTGCGCGTGCGGGTCGGATCGGGGGTGAAGTGCGTCGATACCGTGGGAAGCGGGCTGATATGCGCGCCGATGAGATAGAGCTCGGCGCCGCGCACCATCACGTACGCCTCGCCGATCTGGGCGCGCCCGCCGCGGATGGCCTTGACCTCCCAGCCCTCGAGCGCGATCCCGGCCTCGTAGCGCTCCTCGATGAAATAGTCGTGGAACGCCTTGCGGTTGTCGACGATGGACATGAAGAATTCTAGTTCATGAAGCGCATCGTCCGATCCGCGATCGTCGAGCACCCGGCCACCGAGATGTACGCGCTCGTCGACGACATCGAGTCGTATCCGCGGTTCCTGCCGTGGTGCGTGGCCGCCCACGTGCACGAGCGCACGCCCGGCGGGGTGAAAGCCACGCTCACTGCCGGCATGCGGGGCGTGCGCCAGTCGTTCACTACGCAGAACGCGAACCGGCCCGCGGAGTCGATCGACATACGCCTGGTGCACGGGCCGTTCCGGCGCTTCGCCGCGGGCTGGCGCTTCAAGCCGCTGTCCGCCAGGGCTTGCAAGATCGAGTTCACGCTCGAGTACGAGCTATCGGGGCCGCTGGCGCGCATGCTCGCACGGCTCTTCGACCAGATCGCCGACACCATGGTGGACGCCTTCACGCGCCGCGCCGACGAGCTTCATGGAAATTGAGGTGGTCTATGCGCTCCCCGAACAGGAGGACGCGGTGAGGGTGCGGCTTGCGCCCGGCGCGACTGCCGCCGACGCGGTGCGCGCCTCCGGAATCCTCGCGCGCCATCCGGAGGTCGACCTCGGGCGCAACAAGCTCGGCGTTTACGGCAAGGTGGTGGCGCCGCAGGCCCGGCTCGCGGACGGCGACCGGGTCGAGATCTACCGCCCGCTCGTCATGGATCCAAAAGAGGCGCGGCGGCGCCGCGCGCTCAAGAAACGCTAGCGATTCGTTACCTGCACCACTCTTGCACACCGCGCTGCGCCTTCGCGGTCTCCTGCGCGACTTGCGCCTCATCGAGGTAGTAGCGCTCGCCCTTCGAATCGATGCCCGAAAGACGCTGCCCGCTCTGCAGGTTGCGGAGGTAATCCTGCGCGCGCGCGCAATTCTCCTTCTTCGCCTGCGCCGCCTTCTGGTCCTGGGCCAGCTTGTCGCGATCCTTGGCCGCCTCCTGGGCTTTCTTGGCGGTATCGGGCTGGGCCGGCTTCGCCGCCGCAGCGGCGTCGCCTTCACTCCGGGCGGCGGCGCGTCGCCGTACTGCGTCCTTCCGTTCTTATCGGTCCATTTGTACTGCTGCGCCAGGGCAGTCGTGGCGAAGGCGCAGGCGAGCGCGAAGAGAAGTGTCTTGTTCATGCGGACGAGTATCGACCTTCGCGGAAAAGGCGTCAAACCGCGCTCGCGTATAATGCCGCTTTGCGTGAAAGATTTCTCATGCGGGTGATCCAGAAGGCGCTCACCTTCGATGACGTTCTCCTCCTCCCCGCCCATTCGCGCGTCCTGCCGCGCGAAGTCTCGCTGAAGACCCGGCTCACCCGGAAGCTCGAGCTCAATATGCCGCTGGTGTCCGCGGCCATGGACACCGTGACCGAGGCGCGGCTCGCGATCGCGATCGCGCAGGAAGGCGGCATCGGCATCGTGCACAAGAACCTCACGCCGCAGGCGCAAGCCGCGGAAGTCGCCAAGGTGAAGCGCTTCGAGTCCGGCGTGCTGCGCGACCCCATGACAGTGACTCCGGAAATGACGGTGCGCGAAGTGATGGCGCTGCAGCGCGAGCACCGCATCTCCGGCTTCCCGGTGGTGAAGGCGGGCAAGGTGGTGGGCATCGTCACCAACCGCGACCTGCGCTTCGAGACCAACCTGGAGCAGCCGGTCAAGTCCATCATGACGCCGCAGCGCAAGCTCGTGACGGTGCGCGAGGGCGCGAGCCGCGACGAGGCCAAGGAGCTGATGCATCGCCATCGCCTGGAGCGCGTGCTCGTGATCGACGAGGAGTTCCACCTGAAGGGCCTCGTCACGGTCAAGGACATCCTGAAGGAGACGGAGCATCCGGACGCCTCCAAGGACACGTACGGCAAGCTGCGGGTGGGCGCCGCGGTCGGGGTAGGCGAGGGCACCGACGAGCGCGTCGCCATGCTGGTCGAGGCGGGCGTCGACGTGCTGGTAGTGGACACCGCGCACGGGCATGCCCAGGGCGTGCTCGACCGCGTGAAATGGATCAAGACGCGCTATCCGCAGGTCCAGGTGGTCGGCGGCAACGTCGGCACCGGCGACGGCGCGCGCGCGCTGGTCGACCACGGCGCCGACGGCGTCAAGGTGGGCATCGGGCCGGGCTCCATCTGCACCACGCGCATCGTCGCGGGCGTGGGGGTGCCGCAAATCACCGCCATCCAGAACGTCGCCGAGGCGCTCGCGAAGCTGGACGTACCGCTGGTCGCCGACGGCGGCGTGCGGTACTCCGGCGACGTGGCCAAGGCGCTCGCCGCCGGCGCGCATGCAGTGATGCTCGGCTCGCTGTTTGCCGGGACGGAGGAATCCCCCGGCGACATCGAGCTCTACCAGGGGCGCTCCTACAAGGCCTATCGCGGCATGGGATCGCTCGGCGCCATGCAAAAAGGCGCGGCCGACCGTTACTTCCAGGACTCCGAGATGAACGTCGACAAGCTGGTCCCGGAAGGCGTCGAGGGCCGCGTGCCCTACAAGGGAAGCGCCGTCTGGGTGATCCAGCAGCTTCTCGGCGGCGTGCGCGCGAGCATGGGCTACACGGGTTGCACGAGCATCGAGGAGCTACGCACGCGCACCGAGTTCGTCGAGATCACTGCCGCCGGCATCCGCGAGTCGCACGTGCACGACGTGCAGATCGTGAAGGAAGCGCCGAACTACCGGGTCGAGTAGTGCATCACCAAAAAGTCCTCATCCTGGATTTCGGCGCGCAATACACCCAGCTCATCGCCCGCCGGGTCCGCGAAGCGAAGGTCTATTGCGAGATCCATCCGCACGACGTGTCCGACGACTTCGTGCGCCGCTTCGGCGCCCACGGGATCATCCTCTCCGGCAGCCACATGTCGGCGTACGGGGAAGCCACCGGCAAAGCGCCGCAGGCGGCGTTCGACCTCGGCGTTCCGGTGCTCGGCATCTGCTACGGCATGCAGACCATGGCGCAGCAGCTCGGCGGGCGCGTCGAGGCCGGCAAGGTGCGCGAGTTCGGCTACGCCGAAGTCCGGGCGCGCGGCCATACGCGGCTCCTGGAAGGCATCGAGGATTTCCGCACGCCCGAGGGCCACGGCATGCTCAAGGTGTGGATGAGCCACGGCGACAAGGTCGCGGAGCTGCCGTCCGGCTTCGTGCTCATGGCCTCCACCGAGGCCTGCCCGATCGCAGGCATGGCCGACGAAAAGCGCCGGTTCTACGGCGTGCAGTTCCATCCCGAGGTCACGCACACCCGCCAGGGAACCCGGCTGCTGCAGCGCTTCGTGCGCGACATCTGCGGCTGCCGCGGCGACTGGAACATGCCGGATTACGTCTCCGAAGCGGTCCATCGGATAAAAGAGCAAGTCGGCCGGGAGGAGGTGATCCTCGGCCTGTCGGGCGGCGTCGACTCCTCGGTCGCCGCCGCGCTCATCCACCGCGCGATCGGCGACCAGCTCACCTGCGTGTTCGTCGATCACGGGCTGCTCCGCCTCAACGAGGCGGCCCAGGTGATGGACACTTTCGCCCAGCACATGCACGTGAAGGTGCGCCATATCGACGCCTCGGAGCAGTTCTTGAGCGCGCTCCGCGGCGTCGCGGACCCTGAAGAGAAGCGCAAGATCATCGGCCGGCATTTCGTCGAGGTCTTCCAGGCCGAGGCCAAGAAGATCGAGAACGCCCGCTGGCTGGCGCAGGGCACGATCTACCCGGATGTAATCGAATCGGCCGGCGCCAAGACCAAGAAAGCCACCACCATCAAGTCGCACCACAACGTCGGCGGGCTGCCCGAGACGCTGCATCTCAAGCTCCTCGAGCCGCTACGCGAGCTCTTCAAGGACGAGGTGCGCGAGCTCGGGCTGGCGCTCGGCCTGCCGCGCGAGATGGTGTTCCGCCATCCGTTTCCGGGACCGGGACTGGGCGTCAGGATCCTGGGCTCGATCGAGCGAAATTACGTCGACTTGCTACAGCGTGCCGACGACATATTCATTCAGGAATTAAGAAGCAGCGGCTGGTACGACAAGACCGCGCAGGCGTTCGCGGTGTTCCTGCCGGTGAGGTCGGTGGGCGTGATGGGCGACGGGCGCACCTACGAGAACGTCGTCGCGCTGCGCGCGGTGCAGACCACGGACTTCATGACCGCGGACTGGGCGCCGCTGCCCCACGAGCTGCTCGCCAAGGTGTCGAACCGCATCATCAACGAGGTGCGCGGCATCAACCGCGTGACCTACGACATCTCTTCCAAGCCGCCCGCCACCATTGAGTGGGAGTGACCCAACTCATACGCATAACTATTGATATTGTGTCGAGTTTTGCGTATGTTACGGCATGGCTTCCCTTGAGTCCTACCTCGACGATCTGCTCGGACGCGGTCGTGCCTACTTCTCCCGAGAGGAGGCCATTGCGGCGCTCGGGTTGAAGCCACCGGCGCTCGCGGCGGCGATCACCCGATCGGTCAATAAGCGCCGCCTGGCAAACCCCAGGCACGGCTTCTATCTCATCTTGCGCCCCGAAGATCAGGTCGCCGGTGCGCCGGACCCCGTCAAGTGGATCGATCCGCTGATGAAACATCAGGGGATCGATTACCGCATTTCGCTGCTGCGTGCGGCGGCGTTCCACGGCGCCTCGCACCAGGCCAGCATGGTCTTCCAGGTCGTCGTCCCGAGGCAGTTGCGCGACTTCGATCTGGGTCGTCACCGCCTGCAGTTCCTGTATCAGGCTCCAAAGGCATTCCGCCAGGTCAATCAGCTGGCGTTGGTCGGCCAGATGAAGAGCGACGCCGGCTTCGCCACGGTGGCTGGCGTCGAGCTGACGCTGCTCGACTGCGTGCGCTACTTTCACAAGGCAGCCGGCATCAACGGCGTCGCGCAGATCGTCAAGGATATCGGCGCCAGGGCCAGCCCGCGCCTGCTGCAGAAGGCGGCCGGCGCCTACGAGAACTCCGCGGTCCGTCGGCTTGGCTACCTGCTCGATCTGGCGGGACACGCTCGCCAGGCCGATGCGCTGCAAGCGTTCGCGAAACTGGCCAGGACGGCACTGCCGCTCGATCCGGCCGTCAGGCCGCTCGCGAAGGCTTTGGCGCAGGCTGGTGAGCGAAGTCGAAGGTGGAAGCTCCTGATCAATGAAGCGGTGGAGATCGCGGAGTGATTCCCACCGCCTTCCTGCAAGCGTGGAGTACGAAAGCGCCTTGGCCGGACCTGCGGCAGGTCGAGCAGGACCTGATCACCTGTCGCGCCCTGTGCGATCTGTTCAATGCGCCGGCGTTGAGGGGGAAGATTGCATTCCGCGGGGGCACGGCTATCCACAAGCTGCTCTTCAAGCAATCGCTGCGCTACTCGGAGGATATCGACCTGGTTCAGGCGCAACCCGAGCCCATCGGTGGCACGGTCGATGCGATTCGCGCGGCGCTGTCGTGGCTCGGGAAATGCAGCCGGGAGCAGGCTGGGCACTCGATGCACCTGGCGTTCAGGTTCACGCCTGAGGTCGATGCGCAGGCGACGCTCAAGCTGAAGGTCGAGATCAACACTCGGGAGCACGCGAGCTTGCTTGGGATTCGACGTTATCCGTTTGCGGTGGAAAACGACTGGTACCGCGGAAAGGCAGAGATCGCCTCCTTCGAGCCCGAGGAACTGTTCGGCACGAAGCTGCGCGCACTGCTGCAGCGGCGCAGGAACCGTGACCTGTTCGATCTGCACCAGGGACTCGAACAGCTGCCGCTGGCTCCGGAGAGAGTCATCGCCTGCTTCGACCACTACCTGGCCCTAGAGGGCAAGCCAATCACGCGAGCGATGGCCGAGCAGCGCATGCTGGAGAAGTTGACGCGAAGCCTGACCGAAGACGTCGCGCCAATGCTGCCAGCGGGCGTGCGCTGGAACGATGCGGATGCGATCCAGGCATTCGAGCGCGTCTGGACCAAGCTGATCGCGCGAATCAGCGGGGACACATGGAAGCTCTCCGATGCGGTCATCGAGGAATTGCGTGCAAAGCGGTATCCGGCGCTGCTCATGTCCCGAGACCGGGAACGGCCGCAATGACGGCTTCTGGGAGATCACTGCCCGGCAAGGGATCGACGTCGGAGCCCGATTCCTTGGCCGCACTGCAGGCGGAGAACGAGCGATTGATCGCGCTCCTGAAGGCAAATGGAATCGAGTGGCGTCTGGCGCCGGAACCGGCAACGTCTCCCCCGAAACCCGAATCGTCGCGACTCTCCACCGAGGCGAAAGTGGCGCTCTTTCACCGGCGGTTTCGGGGCCGCACGGATGTCTACCCTGTGCGCTGGGAGAGCAAGACGACGGGCAAGTCGGGTTACGCACCTGCCTGTGCGAACGAGTGGCGCGCTGGAGTGTGCGAGAAGCCACGTATCAAGTGCGGAGACTGTCGGAATCGCTCGTTGATCCCGCTTTCTGACGCCGCCATCTACGGCCCCCTGGCCGGTGACCACACGATCGGCGTCTACCCGCTGCTGGAGGACGACTACTGCCATTTCCTCGCGATCGACTTCGACGAAGCTGAATGGAAAGAGGATGTTCGCGCCTTCGCCGGTTCGTGCGCCGATCTCGGCGTCACGGTCGCGATCGAGATTTCCCGCTCAGGAAACGGGGCGCACGCCTGGATCTTCTTCGCCGACCGTGTATCGGCCCGGGATGCTCGTCGGTTGGGCACCGCCATCATCAGTCACACCTGCGCGCGTGCCCGGCAACTGAAGCTCTCGTCCTACGACCGGCTGTTTCCCAATCAGGACACCATGCCCAAGGGCGGCTTCGGCAATCTGATCGCCCTGCCGCTGCAGAAGAAGCCGCGGGAGAACGGCCGCACTGTGTTTGTCGACTCCGAGTTGCGGCCGCACCCGGACCAGTGGGAATTCCTCGCATCGATCCAGCCGATGTCGTCGCACGACATCGAGCCGGCGATCGTGCGGGCCACAGGCGGCGTGCATCCCCTCGACGTGACCTTTATCGACGATGAGGATCTGGCGACGCCGTGGAATCGCGCCAAGCGATCGCCTGCGAAGATTCCGGGCGCGACGCCGAAGTCGCTCACCGTGACATTGGCGAACCTCGTCTATTTCGAGAAGGCGGAGCTTCCGCAGCCATTGGCCAACCGCCTGATCCGACTCGCAGCGTTTCAGAACCCCGAGTTCTACCGGGCACAGGCCATGCGGCTGTCGGTGTGGGACAAGTCTCGCGTGATCGGCTGCGCCGAGAACTATCCCCGTCACATTGCACTGCCGCGGGGCTGCCTCGATGCCGCGCAAGACTTGCTGCGCGAAAACGCAATCCGCTGTGATCTGAGGGACGAGCGAAACGCCGGCGAGCCGATTGATGCGCGTTTCGTCGGGACGCTTCGAATTGATCAGGAGGCGGCCGCTGCCGCGATGCTGCATTACGACGTGGGCGTGCTGTGCGCCCCGACCGCATTCGGCAAGACCATCACCGCTGCCGCGATGATTGCCCGCCGGGGCGTGAACACCCTGGTGCTGGTGCATCGAACCGAATTGCTCAAGCAGTGGCAGGAGCGATTGCAGACTTTTCTCGGCGTCGGCGCGGGCGTGGTCGGCACCATCGGTGGCGGCAAGGCGAAGCCCACCGGCAAGATCGACATCGCGGTGATGCAGTCGCTGTCCCGCCAAGGCGAGGTCAATGCCCTCGTCGAGAACTACGGCCACGTCATCGTGGACGAGTGCCATCACGTCGGCGCGGTTTCGTTCGACGCCATCCTGAAGCGAAGCAAGGCCAAGTACGTGCTTGGCTTGACCGCCACGCCGATCCGCCGCGATGGGCAGCAGCCGATCATCTTCATGCAGTGCGGACCGATCCGGCACACGGCGGCGAGACCCGCTGACGCGCCCCACGACCTGGAGGTGCTGGCTCGATCATGCTTTGCGCACATCGACCTGCCGCCGGAGTCGGGAATTCAGGAGGTGTTCCGGCACCTCGCCAACGACCGGTCGCGGACAGCAGCAATCGCCGCAGAAATCAGGAAGGCGTTCGATCAGGGCCGTAAGGTGTTGGTCCTGACCGAGCGCACCGAGCACCTCGACGCCATCCAGGCGGTCCTGGGCGCCGAGGCCCCGCTACCGTTCGTTCTTCACGGGCGGATGTCCAGGAAACAACGCGCCACGATCATCGCAGAACTCGACGCGCTGCCACCCGATGCGCCGCGCATTCTGCTGGCCACTGGCAAGCTTGTCGGCGAAGGATTCGACCATCCGCCCCTCGACACCCTGGTCTTGGCGATGCCCGTCTCGTGGAAGGGAACGTTGCAGCAGTACGCTGGCCGATTGCATCGGGAGCACGCCGCCAAGACTGACGTGCGGATCATCGACTTCGTCGACAGCGGCCATCCGACACTGCTGCGGATGTGGGAAAAGCGCCAGCGCGGATATCGGACGATGGGCTACTCGATTCGCGCACACACGAGCGCTGAAGGACCTGTCGAGGCCGAACTTCCGCTCGATCGAGTACTTCTGACAAGGGTTCAACGGTGAAACGGCGGCCTGCTTCCAACCGGTCCGTCAAGGAACCGAAGCTCTCTCGCGCCCAGCCGTGGGTCGGAAACCCGCGCCAACGGACCTTCTTCGGGCATGCATGGGAGAGGTGCTCGACTGGTTTGCTCAATTTTGCCGAGGTCGAGGTCTGACAGAGTGAGAAGTCCGTCTCCATTGGGGCGGCCTCCGGCCGTCATTGCCGATTGGTTTTTTAGTGCTCCGTACGAAGCGCCGATGGTCCGCCGGGGTGACCCGCTGGGGCTCCGGCTCGCCGCCGCTAGGTACGCGGATGCGTTGGCGCCGGGGCTCTCCAACCGAACGCTCGACGCCCGCTGGCTGACCATAAGCGCGTGGATGCTGGTGCTCGCGAACGATGTATGGCGCCGGAGGGGCAATTCTGCGCCAGCGGGCCTCTCGCGCCGCGCGGCTGCAGATCTCTTCGGCTGGATGGAGCCAATAGAGCTCCTATGGATTGCACGAACCTTGTCGTTCGTAGACGTGGAAGGGCGCCAGCTTCCAGGGCAGCGCGCTGTTCGACGATGGCTCGACGGCGGTCAGCGCACGGGGCGCTTCGGGATGTCGTTCGCGCAATACCGACGGCAGCGTTCGATCGGCGTCTATGGAGCGTACCGCGTTGCGCTTCGTGGCTTGCCGGGTATGACCATTGACGGAGATGGATGGCGGCCCGACGCAGTTGCGGAACGACTCGCGCGTATCACGCAGAGCGCGCTCGGCGCTGCTGCAGCGACATCGGGTCTTGCCCACGGGAATTTCGACACAGAAAGCTATTGGCGTCGAGAGGGGTGGCCGAAGTGGAGCAGTTCCGGTGGAAAAGGTTTCCTCCCGGAATCGCTCAGAATCCTTCGTCCCGTGAGTGCCGACGAAATTGCCGTCTTAAAGCCGGTTCTTTTCGGCAGTAACGATCCAAAGGGTCACGCTCGCCTTCGCGAAACCGTTGTGGATGTCATGTATGCGAGCAGGGCCCGCGAACACCATGGCGTCTGTAACGATCTCGAGAAGAAGCTTTCTCGCCGAACGCACGGCGCTGTCGCCCGATTAGGCACCTTTGCTCAGCTCGCCGATACCGGCCTCACGGTCATGAACGCCATCTGGGCTGGCCTGCGCGAAATGGAGACGCACAAAGTTCCCGCGCTACGACCGGCCGAACTTGCCGCCAGTCAGGGCGTAAGGGTTGCCCTTGCCGAGTTGATTGTGGCCTCGAAGGCGTGGCTTTCGGGTAAGTCGGCGTTCCGGCCCGAATGGGTAGTAGCTAACGAACTGGCGGCGCTCGCGACGTCTCGGGGGCGCAGTTTCGACAAACTGGTCCGTGGCTTGGTCGAATTCCATGAAGCCCGAGGTGGTGGCAGGCGATGGTTCCGCCTCGATGAATAGGGTCTGGTGCGTCCCGCGTCGTCGCTTCGTGACCAAGAAGGATCGCCTTATCGATTCCGCCTCTTTTCGCTTGCGCGGCTTGCCCTTCAGTGCAAATTGATTTCTCGCATGCCAAAGGCGCTGGATTTCACCGACGAGGAGGGCGAGGAATGACCTCCGGGCCGGAGTGGCTTGACCCTATCGGCGATGAAGCCGCTGACCGCGATGCAGGTGCCGTGCAGGCCGCATTGCTCACCACGTACGACCCGCCAGATGCAACGCTTCTCGTAGAAGACTTGCTCCCGCGATGGTTCCGGCTCGATCGCGAGATGTCGTCCGACGATGCCGCCAACCGTTTCTTTCTCGCCGAGCTTGAAGTGGAACTACAGAGACGGCGAGGGAAACTCGCCGTCTTTTCGTCTCCCGCAGTTCTTGGCCCGGATAGTCAGCATTGGATCTGGTCGCACGTTGCTCGGCATTTCGTCGGCGCTCTTGGTTCGGTGGTCCAACATGCGAAGCTGTGGCTCCTTCACCGCGTCGACGAGGACGGCGCCGAGCGTCTGGACATTCACGTTTCGTCGATGAACCTGACTCGATCGGCCGTTCGAGAACAACTTCAAGCTGGCTTTCGATGCCTGGTCCCGCTTGGCCCCACGATGTCGAGGGCCGCGCTTCGCAGCTGGGGTGCCGTAGTTCCCTTCCTTCAGGAGCTTGGTTCGCATGCCGGGCCAGCCGGAGTCGCAGCGGTGGCGCCTTGGCTTCGACTCCTTGCCCGTTGCCGATGCCCCGCAGGCATGACTTTCATTGCATCCGTGCCTGGCACGCACCGGGGAAACGATTGGGGAGTCCGCGCGCTAGGCGTTGCGCTTCGCCTTCCTGCGCGCGGCGAGGTTGACATCCTTGTGCCCACGGTCGGCGTTTGGACCAAAGAGCAGATCGAGTCATGGGCAAGGGCGGTCGGGACGCTTCCGAAGCGCATTGGCCTTGCATGGATACCCAAAGGGCATCCGTGGGCCAAGCGCTGGGAACTGCCCGCGACTGCGTTAACCGCGCTCAAGGACTCGGGGACTTGCCTCCTCGCGCTGGGGTACGTCGACGGGGATAAGCGACAGAGACTTCACCAACGCTTCGGTGCATACGACGAACGCTGGCCCCACGCCAAGGTGTACTGGTTCGAGCGCGGCGCCTCGCCGCGGGTCCTTGTCACATCCGCGAACTGGAGCCCGTCCGCATGGGGCATTCCCACTGGCAGGAGCCAGCTTCACATTAAGAACTTCGAGATTGGCGTTCTTATCCCGGTGCGGAAGCGGCCACTCCGCACGCTGAAAGAAATGACTGCTAAAGCAGCGGTCGTGGATGCCGCACGCGATATTGACGGGACTGCACCGTGGGCTCACGCGATGTTCGATGGTCGCCGTCTCACCGTCCAGATTATCAAAGGAGAGGTAGCGCCAAGCCAGATCGTGGTTATCGACGCGGACGGCCACCGGTTGAAGCTGAAAGTTCGTTGGAAGCCAGTCGATGGCCTGCTCCAGACCGCGCTCAAGCGTGCTTGGAAAAGCGGCCCGTCGCTCGTTGTCCTGGTACTGAGGACTGCGGAGCACTGGCTTAGCGTTCACGATCAGCGTGATGCCGCCACATCGCAAGAGCACCCGTTGAGCCGGCCGCCAGGGATGGACGAAGATGAACTAAAGCGACTGCGAGCCGCGCTTCTCGAGGAACGCTACGGCGGCAAACTTATTGACGACGATGAACCGCCGCCTGGTGGCGGATCATTAAGCACCGAGCTGACGAAAAACGCGGTGACCGCTGTCGGTGACTACAGCGTTTGGCTCCTCGACGAAGCGCGGCGCGTACTCGCTGTGGTCGATGCCTGGGCCTCGGCGTTTTCCAAGATGCAGTCCACTGATCTACGCAACGCCATTCAACGTGATGGCCGTCAGCTCCTGCGGCTCTGGCGAGAGGAAGTCAGCGAGGGCGGTCGTCGAAAGGGCGCGCTGATTGTTGCCTGCGACGAACTCAATGCGCGATTGCGGAGCAGCGAATGAAGCGACCACGCCTGCCCACTCTCGCGGAACTCGCGTGGCTGAAGGATTCAGCATCGTATCTGAGCGAGTACAACGCAGAACAGGCGCGAGAGCGTCGCGACCGTCGACTCCTGCCAGCACCGACGAAGCGGCAAATGACGACGGCCTTCGAGACTCTTCGTCGGCTCAAGCGCGTTCGGCCAACGAGCTCGCCCGGAACAGCACGACAAAGGGGCGTCCTTCTCGCGGACGACGTTGGCTTGGGGAAAACTGCCGTCGGCGCATTTGTCGCAGGAGTGTTCGCGGGTAGGGGATTTCGCGTTCGCATTCTTGCACCGAACGCACCGATGGCTCGACGAACTGCGTAGTCACCAAGCCGTGCTGAGGGATTTCGGTTACAGCTTTGAAGTTTCCGACCGAATCCGCAAGCTGCGCGAACGCCGCATTGCGATTTCGACACACCGGCGTAGCGTGAATAGCGGCCGGCTCGCCTGTGACCTTCTCATCATCGACGAGGCGCACCGTGCGAAGAATGATGGCAGCGTCTTCGCCCAGGAACTCCGCCGCCAGAAGGACGTAATCGGCAGCGTCCTTATCCTGACAGCAACCCCATTCAGCATCGCTCCGGCCGAACTCGCCCGCATGCTCGGTCTCGTTGGTGCGGATCAGAATGTCGCCGACATGATCTACCGGGCGGGGGATGCGTTGGATACGCTCTGGAGGGGCAAGTTCTCCGACCCCGGATTCGCGGACGAGCTTGTGCGCGCATGCTCATCGGCCATCGACGCTATTCAGCCCTATGTGATTCGCCATGGGGTAGCGACGCTGTCAACCCTTGAGCAACGTCTCTTCGGCGTCACAACCGTCTCGCCGCTCGCCAGCAAAACTGCGACGGAGGCGCAGAAGGAGATCCTCATACGTGCTGACCGAACCTTTGCGCTCGGAAAACGGACAGGATCCTGGTCCATGACCAGAACAAACGATCCCAGGTTCCACGTAGGGTGGAGCCAACTGCGTAAGGAACTCGAAGCTGTCGATCATGATGGGGATGGCGCTCAAGATGAACGCGACGTGCAACAGCTCCATATACGAAAGATACGTGCTCTTCTAGCACGTGAAGGCGACCATCCCAAGATGGTCGCCACCGGCGAGAACGTCCTAGAGATTGTTCGCGACAATGAGCGCGTCGTCTTGTTTTGCGACCACCACGAAACTGCGCGGGAGCTCGCGTTACATCTCGGCCGTCGCTTGCGCGACGAGTTGCCGATGAAAGTTGCCGGCCGTCTGCCCTGGGAGGAAGCATACAGCCGTGCCTGTTCCTTTCTGGCGGAGGGCCGCGCTCAAAGTAGGGCGCGCGAAGGCTTTCTCGCGTGGCTTTCTTCCGACGGGATTGCCGCACAGGTCGCATCCTGGTTACCGGGCAATGCGAGAACGGCGGAGCAGATCGCCAAGGCACTGACCAAAGTCACGCCTCGTCGTACGGCGTCCCGTACGGGAGCGACATCGATCGCTATTGAAGCCGAGTACCTTTGGAATCGCGTTCGGCAGTCGTCGTCCAGCCGCCAACTGTTTGCTATGGGCGGTGGCTCGGTCGCTGGTGCCGATCTCCATGCCCACCGAATTGTGGCGGTAACTGAACCACCAACGCGGGGCAACGTCACAGATCGTGCAATCTTTCATCCGGGTTCCCCGGACACGGTGCTGTCTCTCTTCAACAGCCCGTTTGGCCCGGATGTCCTCGTTGCGACCGATGCTTTCAGCGAAGGCTTCGATCTTCATCGCCATTGCAGGCACGTCATCCATTACGAACTAGACCCAAGCCCGATGCGAACAATCCAGCGGAACGGACGATTACGCCGAGTGGATTGTTGGGCGGCGCGCACAGGTAAGCCTCTGGTAATCGGCTATCCGGTGTTCAAGGGCACCCGCGACGAGCGGCTTGTTGAGACCATGCAGGGCCGACTGACGCAATTTGACCTCCTTTTGGGAGGCATCGGGAGCGACATCCAGAAGGAAGCAAGTGACATGGAGTCGCGCCGCCGGCAGGACGAGGTTCTCGATGTCGCTCGTAAAAAGCTGTCGAGACGAGCCCGAGTTCTTTGCGTTAGCAACGCGCGCTGCGCCGTCAGTTCGGGCGCGAGCAGGCGTTCGTGCTGGAAAATCGTGGCGATCAACCGTTCTTTTCGGAGTTTCGCGTCGGCAACCCGCAGTCAAAGGCCAGCTACCGCGTGGCGATACGCGGCCTTGGTGCCGGCGGCAACTACTGCTCCTGCCCGGACTACGCCACCAACGAGCTGGGCACCTGCAAGCACATCGAGTTCGTCCTTGCCCGGCTCGAGAAGAAGCGCGGGGCGAAGGCCGCCTTTGCCCGGGGGTGGCGCCCGGCGTTTTCCGAGATCTACCTGCGTAACGACGGTGCGCGCGCGGTGTACTTTCGCGCCGGATCGGACTGCCCGCCAGCCGTGATGAAAGCGGCTTCGAGGCTTTTCGACGTCTCGCGCGGCGGCGTCCTGCCGGAGGAGCGCTTCGGCGAGCTGGAACACTTCCTCGCGATGGCGGCGAAAAGCGGCCACGAACTGCGTGCCTACGACGATGCGCTCGACTGTGTCGCCGGCCGGCGCGATGCGGCGCGGCGGGCGGAGGTCCTCGACAGCCTGTTCCCGCGCGGCGCGTCCGACAGGAAGCTGGCGAAGCCGATCAAGACGCCGCTGTATCCGTACCAGGCCGACGGCGCCCTCTTCGCGGTGCGCGCCGGCCGCGCCCTGATCGGCGACGAGATGGGCCTGGGCAAGACCGTCCAGGCCATCGCGGCGACGGAAATCCTGGCGCGACATTTCGGCGTCTCGCGCGTGCTGGTGGTGTGCCCGACCTCGCTCAAGTACCAGTGGCAAAGCGAAATCGGCCGCTTTTCCGGCCGCGCGGCGCGAGTGATGGCCGGCGGTCGGGCGCAGCGGCAGAAGGATTTCAGCGCCGACGATTTCTGCAAGATCACCAACTACGAAAAGCTGAAGCCCGATCTCGACCTGATCGCCGCGCGGGCACTCAAGCGCAGCGGCAGTCCTTACGCCCTGGTGCTCACCGGCACTCCGCTCGAAAACAAGCTCGAGGAGCTGATCTCGATCGTGCAGTTCGTCGATCAGCACCGGCTGGGACCCACCTGGAAGCTGTTGCACGAGCACCAGGTCAAGGATGAATTCGGCCGCGTCACCGGCTACACGGGGCTGGAGAAGATCGGCCAGACGCTGGCGCCGATCCTGATCCGCCGGCGCCGGTCCGAGGTCCTGACGCAGCTGCCCAGTCGCACCGACCAGAACCTGCTGGTGCCGATGACCGAGATGCAGATGGTGCATCACCGGGAGAACGCCGACGTCGTGGCGCAGATCGTCACGCGCTGGCGGCGGACGAAGTTTCTGTCGGACAAGGATCAACGGCGGCTGACCTGCGCCCTGCAGAACATGCGCATGTCCTGCAACAGCACCTACTTGCTGGACCAGGAAACCGACCACGGCGTCAAGGCCGACGAGCTGGCGGCGCTGCTCGACGGCGTCTTCGTGCAGCCGGACGCGAAGGCGGTGGTGTTCAGCCAGTGGACGCGCACCCACGACATCGTCATCCGCAGGCTGGAAGATCGCGGCATCGGCTACGTCAGTTTCCATGGCGGCGTGCCTTCGGAAAGGCGCCCGGCGCTGGTCGAACGCTTTCGCGCTGATCCGGACTGCCGGGTTTTCCTGTCCACCGACGCGGGCGCGGTGGGATTGAACCTGCAGCACGCTTCGACGCTGGTGAACATGGACCTGCCCTGGAACCCGGCGCTTCTGGAGCAGCGCATCGGGCGCATTCACCGCATGGGTCAGAAACGCCCGGTGCAGATCGTCAATTTCGTCGCCAAGGGCACCGTCGAGGAGGGAATGCTCTCGGTGCTCGCCTTCAAGCGCTCGCTTTCCGCGGGCATCCTGGATGGCGGCCAAAGCGAGATCTCGCTCGGCGGCTCGCGTCTGAGTCGCTTCATAAAGGAAGTCGAGAACGTCACCGGCCGTACGGGCGAGGGCGAAGCGATGGTGCCGGCGGAAGAGGCGGCGAGCGTTGCCAGCGCACCGGTGGAATCGCCGGTCGAGGCGGCTACCACTGACCAGTCGGCCGTAGGGGGCGACATCGCATCGGCAGCCGGCGCTTCCGCGCCGGAATCTGCCGCGCCAGCGCTGCAGGAAGCGGGCGTCGATCCCTGGGCCGTGCTGCTGCAGGCCGGCGCGCAATTGGTTTCGGCGCTGAGCGTGGCCGGCGATGCCGAGGCCGCGCCGCATCCCTGGCTCGAGCGCGACCCGGCGACCGGCGCGTGCAGCCTCCGGCTGCCACTGCCGCCGCCGCAGACAGCGCGACGACTGGCCGACGCCCTCTCGGTGATTGCGGATTCGCTGCGTCGAACGAGGGCGGGCGAATGACGACAACGGCTTTCAGATACCGTTGATGATTGAGTGGGAGTGAACTTTCGTCGCCGGCTGGCGTCGGCGATATATCTCCTGCCGGACCTGCATCATTGTGCATGTGGAGGTGATTTGACCTTGCTTTGACAAAGGTCATAGCACCCGCCGGTATCCCACGCACCATCTTTGTTTATCGGGTGTACTCGCGTGAAGGGGCAACCGGATGCGCTACGCAGAGACAGGGTTCGATCTGGAAATCGATCTTTCCAGGGGCAGCATCGAGCGCGTGGAAAGCGACCCGAAGCTGACCCAGCTTCATCTGGGCGGACTTGGCACCAACGCGAAGATATTGTGGGACCGGGTTCCCGCCGAGGCCGAAGCTTTCGACGAAGACAACCTCCTCGTCTTCGGCGCCGGCCTTCTGTGCGGCACCGCCGCTCCCGGTTGCAACCGCACCATCGTCTCGACTTTTTCTCCCCAGACGCGGTTGATGGCGTATTCCATGATGGGCGGATTCTGGGCGCCCGAGCTGAAGTACGCCGGCTACGACCGGGTGATCCTCCGCGGCAAGTCGCCCGAGCTCGTCTATCTGTGGATCCACAACGACAAGGTCGAGATCCGCGATGCCTCGCATCTGCGCGGCAAGGGCGCCATCGAGACCTCGGAGTGCATTCGCAAGGAATTGAAACAACCCGAAGCCCAGGTCGCCGCGATCGGCCTCGCCGGCGAGAACCGGGTGTTTTTCGCCTCCATAGAGCAGGGCAGGTCGAGCGCCAGCCGCGGCGGCATCGGCGCCGTCATGGGAGACAAGGGGCTGAAGGCGATCGCGGTTCGCGGCACCAAGGACGTCAATGTCGCGCGACCGGCCGAGTTCATGGCCCTCTGCGACGAGGTCTGGAAATACATCAAGTTCCGCGAGGAACATCCGATTCAAAACGTCATTCCGATCATCGCGGGACTCGGGTCCCCGCAGGAGATGAAGCTGTTTGACGAAAAGTGGCACACCACCAACTTCATGTGGGGCAACTCCCGCACGCGGCGCAAGGACTTCTGGAACGAGGAAGTCGAAAAAAGCTGGAAACAAATGCAGGAGAGCGTGCGCACGCGGCTGATCAGTTGCTACAACTGCTCGCTCAAATGCGGCGCCACCATCACGGTACCGGGAATACCGACGTACATGATGAAGTGCTATTCGAAGCTCACTTACACCATGGCGGCGTATTCCGACCTCGAGTTCGGCTTCAAGATCGCGCAACGCGCGACCGAATACGGCGTCGACGGCTTCTCCGCCCCGCAAGTCATGGCGTTCGCGCTCGAGCTGCACGAAGCCGGCATCCTGACCGACGAGGATCTGCCCGGAATGCCGCCCGATGTCGAGGGCCGGTTTTTCTGGCTGCTCGACAGGATCGTGCGGCGCGAAGGCATCGGCGACGCGCTCGCCGACGGCGTGTACTGGGCGGCTCGCCGGATCGGCAAAGGCGCAGAAGCCTTCGACCACAACACGATCAAGAAACACGAGCAGTTGCCGCTCAAGCTGGGAATGCTGAACCCGGTCTACTACCTGATGTACTCGACCGGCGAGAAGATGAACATCACCCAGATCGAGGGGCAGTTCCCGCAGGAGCCGTTCCGCACGCGTGAAGAGCGGGAGGATTTCGTAAGCGACTGGATCCAGGTTCCGCACGAAAAGTTCAAGCAGTACCTGCTCGACTGGGAACTGCGCGGCGAGAAATCGAATCCGCATTACCCCTCGATCGAAGCGAGCTGCGACATCGTCGACTGGCAGGAGAAGATGCACTACATCGACGACGCGCTCGGGACCTGCGCCGGCCTGTCGTCGTTTCCGCTGAAGCCTCCCTATCACATCCACAATTTCCCGGCCTTCATCTCCGCCGCCACCGGCTTCGACATGGACGAAGCCGCCCTCTGGCAGGCGGCGACCAGAAACCGGACGCTGCTGCGGGCCATCAATGTGAGAAGAGGGATGCGGCGCGCGGACGACAAGCCGCCCGAGGACCATTGGAAGAAACGCTTCCCGGACCTCGAAGCGAAGCTCCTGGACGGGTACTACAAGATGAAGGGCTGGAACAGCCAGGGAATTCCCACGAAGGCGTCGCTGCATGAGCTGAGCCTGGACGACGTGGCCGAAGACCTCGAGCAAAGAGGGATCATCAGCAATGGCCAAAGTTAAGAAGACGATCAAGGGGCTCACGATCAATGCCGACAAGTGCAACGGCTGCCGGGCCTGTGAAGTGATCTGCTCGGCGTTTCACGCTACTCCGAGGTACAGCAGCATCAATCCCGCAAGGTCGCGCATCCGCATCGTTCGGGACCCGCTGAAGGACATCTACATCCCCGTCCAGGCGGGCGAGTACACCGCGTCGGAATGCACCGGCAGGAACAAGTACATCGTCGACGGCAAGGAATACGACGAATGCGATTTCTGCCGGGCGTCCTGTCCCTCGAGGGACCTCTTCAAGGAGCCGGATTCCGGCCTGCCCCTGAAATGCGACATGTGCGAAGACGACCCGCCGCTCGCGAAGCCCAAATGCGTGGAGTGGTGCCTGAACGACGCCCTGATCTACGAAGTGCGCGAAGAGGAGGTCGAGGAAGCGGACCTGAGCCCGGGCGACGTCGAGATCGGGGTGGAGTCGCTCATCGACAAATACGGGTTGAAGCAGGTCCTGGACACGATCGCGAGGCGCTCAAAGTCATAGAACATGGCGAACGACCAATTCGGGGACGTGATGGTCGTCGGTGCCGGCATCAGCGGCATCCAGGCCGCGCTCGACCTCGCCGCCAGCGGCTTCAGGGTCTACCTGGTGGAGAAGAAGCCGACCATCGGCGGGAAGATGTCCCAGCTCGACAAGACCTTCCCCACCAACGACTGCTCGATGTGCATCGAATCGCCGAAGTTCATCGAGTGCGACCGCCATCCGAATATCGAGATCCTCACCTACACGGAGGTTGCCGGCGTGGAAGGGGACGCGGGCAACTTCAAGGTGACGTTGACGAGGAAGCCGCGCTACATCGACGAGGACAAGTGCACGGGGTGCACGACCTGCGCCGAGTACTGCCCGGTCAAGGTCCCGGATCCTTTCAATCAGAACCTGTCGCTGAACAAGGCGGTTCACATCTACTTCGCGCAGGCGGTTCCGCTTGTCACCTATATCGACGAGAGCTGCCTGTTTCTCAAGGACAAGACCTGCGCGATCTGCCAGGGCGTCTGCAAGAACAACGCCATAGACTTCACCCAGACGCCGGAGAAAGTCGAAGTGAAGGTCGGCGCGATCGTGCTCTCGCCCGGCTACGAGATATTCGACCCCCGGCTGCGCGGGGACTACGGATACGGAAAGCTCCAGAACGTCGTCACCAGCCTCGACTTCGAGCGGCTGCTCTGCGCCACCGGGCCGCATGAAGGGCAGATCCTGCGCCCGTCGGACAAGAAGCATCCGCACAAAATCGCCTGGATTCACTGCGTCGGCTCCCGGCAGGTGATCCCCGGCGGCAATGGCTACTGCTCGGCGGTCTGCTGCTCGTACACGCAAAAACAGGTGATCCTCGCCAAGGATCACGACGCCGGCATGCAGGCGACGATCTTCCACAACGATATCCGCTCGTACGGCAAGGACTTCGAGCGCTTTTACCAGCGCGCCGAGAAACTGCCCGGGGTGAAGTTCATCCGCAGCTACGTCTCGATCGGCAGGGAAATCCCGGAAAGCAAGAACGTCACCATCCGCTACTCCACGTTCGACGACGGAGTGAAGGAGGAAGAGTTCGATCTCGTCGTGTTGTCGGTCGGGCTGAACCCGCCCGCCGATGCGAAGGAGCTGGCGGGCAAGTTCGGCATCGAGCTCGGCCCACAGGGCTTCTGCAAGACCCACCCTTCCAACCCGATCGAAACCACTCGCCCGGGAATCTTCATCAGCGGCGCATTCCAGGGTCCCCGGGACATTCCCGAGTCGGTGATGACCGCGAGCGCGGCGGGGGCCCTGTCCGCGCGACTGCTGAAATCACGGCGGGGGCGGCTGAGCCGTGAAAGGGTGTACCCCGCGGAAAAGGACGTCTCGCAGGACGAGGCCAAGGTCGGCGTCTTCGTGTGCCGCTGCGGAGCCAATATCGGCCGCGTGGTCGACGTGCCTGCGCTGGTCGAGTACTCCCGGACGCTCGGCAATGTGGCCCATGCCGAGGAAAGCCTTTTCGCCTGCGCGACGAATACCGCGCAGGCGATCTCGGACACGATCCGCGACAAGGGGCTGAATCGCGTCGTGGTCGCCGCGTGCACGCCGCGCACGCATGAGCCGCTCTTCCGCGACACGCTTCGCGAAGCCGGCATCAACCAGTACTTCTTCGACATGGCGAATATCCGCGAGCACTGCTCGTGGGTCCACGCCAAGGAACCGGAAGCCGCCACGCAAAAAGCGAAGGACATCGTCCGGATGTCGGTGGCGCGGGCCGCGATGCTCGAGCCGCTGCAGGAGTTTTCGCTGCCGGTCAACAAGGTCACCCTGGTGGTCGGAGGCGGCGTGGCCGGCATGACCAGCGCGCTTACGCTCGCGGAGCAAGGATTCGAGGCTTACCTCGTCGAGAAGGCCGCGGACCTCGGCGGCATGGCGCGAAAGATCCACTCCACCCTCGAGGGGCTCGACGTGCAGGCGTACCTCGGCGACCTCACGAAGAAGGTGTACCGGCATCCGTTGATTCATGTGATCTGCGACGCCACCCTCACGCGCGTCACGGGCTACGTGGGCAGTTTCGTGACCACGGTGAAGTCGAAGGGCCGGGTCCGGGACATCAAGCATGGAGCGGCCATCATCGCGACCGGTGCCGAGGAGTACAAGCCGAGCGAATACCTTTACGGAGACGATGACCGGGTCATGACGCACCTGGAGCTGGAGGAGCGGATCAGCCGCCGGGATGAAAGGCTGGTCAACTCCCAGAGCGTGGTGATGATCCAGTGTGTCGGCTGCAGGCAGGAAGACCGGAACTACTGCTCCCGGATCTGCTGCAGCCACGCCGTGAAGAACGCCTTGAGCCTCAGGTCCGCCAACGCCCAGATGGACATCACCGTGCTCTTCCGGGACATGAGGACGTACGGATTCAGCGAAGAGTACTACCGGGACGCGGCAAGCAAAGGTGTGAAGTTCATCCGCTACGAGCCGCACGACAAGCCCCGGGTCGAAGCGGTCGAGGAGGGCGGCCGCAATTTCCTGAAGGTCACGGTGACCGATCCGGTGCTGGGCCAGAAACTCGCGATCGACGCCGATGCCGTGGCGCTCGCTGCGGCGGTCATGCCTTCGGCAGGCAGCGAGGAAATCGCGCGACTCTTCAAGGTGCCTCTCGGCCCGGACGGGTTCTTCCAGGAAGCGCACGTGAAGCTTCGGCCGGTCGATTTCGCCGCGGAAGGGGTCTACCTGTGCGGGACCGCGCAGTATCCCAAGCATCTGTCGGAAACGATCAGCCAGGCCTACGGAGCGGCTGGCCGCGCGCTGACGCTCCTTGCAAATGACACGGTGGTTGCCTCGGGCTCGGTGTGCGAGGTGAATGAAAGACTCTGCGTCTCGTGTGGCGCCTGCATTACCGCCTGCACGTACGGCGCCATCGACTTCCACGATACGCCGCGCGGCAAGAAAGCCAGGATCAATGCTGTTCTCTGCAAAGGAGACGGGCTCTGCAACGCGAAGTGTCCGACAGGGGCAGTGTTCCTGAAGCATTACACCGACGATGAAGTGTTCGGGCAGATCGACGCCGCGCTCGCAGGAATGGTGCATTGAGATGGCCGCCCCGACTGAATTCAAACCAACCATCGTCGGATTCCTGTGCAACTGGTGCTGCTACGGAGGGGCCGACCTCTGCGGCGTCTCCCGTTTCCAGTACCCGCCGTATCTGCGGGTCATCCGCTTGATGTGCTCGGGCAGGGTCGACCTCGCGTTCATTTTCCGGGCATTCGCCAAGGGAGCCGACGCGGTATTCGTCGGTGGGTGTCACCTGAACGACTGTCACTACAACCCCGAGGGAAACTACGATGCGCTGGGCAATACCCTGATGGCCAAGCGGATCCTGGAGCGCCTCGGTGTCAATCCCGAAAGGCTCAGGCTTGAATGGGTTTCTGCCGGCGAGGGCACCCGTTTCGCCGAGGTCATGAACGACTTCTCCATGAAGATGAAGAGCCTCGGGCCGTCGGGCAGCTCTGAATTGCAGTCCCGGCTCGAGGCTGCGATACAGCTCGTCCCCTACATCAAGCTGGTGGAGAGGGAGAGGCTGAGGGTTCCCGTCAGGACCGAGGAGGGCTATCGGAAATTCTTCGGCAGCGAGGAGTTCAACGAGCTGTTCAACGAGTTGATCCTCGACAAGCTGGCCATGAGCCGGATCATGGGCTTCGTGCGAATCAAGGCCGTGTCCGCCGCAGAAATCTCCGGCAACCTGGGCCTGACTGCGGCGGAAGTCGCCCGGCATCTCGATGAATTGTCCCAGGAGGGGCTGATCAGGTTCGATGAAAACCAGACATGTGTAACGACAAGCTAGAGCGGATCATCGAGAAGCACCGCGGCAAGCCAGGCTCCCTCATCCGCGTCCTTATAGAGATCCAGCGCGAGAATCGCTGGCTTCCCAAGGACGTGCTGCTCAAGGTCGCCGAAGCGCTGGACGTGCCGTTCAGCCGGGTAATGCAGATCGCGACGTTCTACAAGACCTTCAGCCTGAAACCAAGAGGACGTCACGAGGTGCACGTGTGCACCGGCTCGTCGTGTCATCTCCGCGGGGCAGCGCGGCTGCTGGCAGCCGTCCAGCGGCTGACCGGCATCGAGCCGGGAGAAACGGATCCCGACTCGCGGTTCAGCCTCGAGACCGGCAGTTGCCTCGGCAGCTGCAGCATCGGTCCGGAAGTCATCGTGGACGGCACACATCACGCCAGGATGACGCCCGCCAAGGTGGAAGACGTGCTGAAACGGTACCGGTAGGCGCAATGCCAAGGCTCCGCTCCCCCGCAGCACTGGAAGAGCTTCGCGCCGACATCGTGTCGCGCCGCGCCGCGTGCAAACCCTGTATCTCCGTCTGCTGCGGCGCAGGGTGCGATGCCGTCGACTCGGCCAGGGTCGTCAAGGCGTTGCGCGACGAAGCTGTGAAACAAGGGGGAAAAGTCGGTGTCAAGGCGACCGGCTGCCACGGGTTCTGCGAGAAGGGACCGAACATCATCGTCACTCCTGGCGAGCTGTGCTACTTCGGCGTCGGACCGGAGGACGTGCCAGGCATCCTAGCTGGCACGGCAAAAGGCGTCCGGATAGACGAGGTGCCGTTCTACAAGCACCAGATGCGCCTTCTGATCGGCGACAACCCCAGAATCGATCCGACGCGCATCGAGGACTATCTCGCCCTCGGCGGGTATGCCGCGTTGTCGAAGGCGCTCTTCGAGATGACCCCGGACCAGGTCCTCGACGAGGTGAAGAAGGCCAACCTGCGCGGCCGTGGGGGCGGCGGATTCCCCGCCGGCCTCAAATGGGAGACGGCGAAGAATGCGCCCGGGGACGAGAAGTACGTCATCGTGAACGGCCACGAAGGCGAGCCGGGCGCGTTCATGGACCGGGCGCTCTTCACCGGGAATCCGCACAAGGTGCTCGAGGGCCTGATCATCGGCGCCTATGCGATCGGCTCCCATCGAGGGTTCATCTACACGCGCCACGATTCTCCGAAACTGATCGAGCATATCGAGACCGCGCTCGCCCAGGCGGAGGAATATGGGCTTCTGGGAGGAGACATCCTGGGCTCGGGGTTCGATTTCAGGGTGGAGGTCCACTTCGACGTCGGCATCTTCGTTTCGGGCGAGTCGAGCGCGCTCATGCGCTCCATCGAGGGCAATCCGCCCGAGCCAAGACCGAAATACATCCGCACCTCGGTCAGCGGCATCTGGGACAAGCCCAGCAACCTGAACAACGTGGAGACCTGGGCGAACGTTCCGCAGATCATCAGCCGGGGCGCCGGCTGGTACAACTCGATCGGCACGGAAGGCAGCAAGGGCACGAAGCTCGTTTCCCTGTCGGGCCACGTGGTGAACAGCGGGGTCGTGGAGGTCCCGATGGGAACGCCGCTCAGGGCGATCGTCCATGACATCGGCGGCGGCGTTCCGGGCGGAAAGCCCCCCAAGGCGGTTCACTTCGGGGGACCGATGGGCGGCTCCATTCCCGAGCGCCTCATCGACACGCCGCTCGATTTCGACGCGCTTGCCGCGCTGGGCGCCCCGATCGGCGCCGGCGGCCTGCTCGTCATGGGCGACGATACCGACATGGTGGACGTGGCGCGGTATTTCCTCGAATTCCTCACCAATGAATCCTGCGGCAAGTGCGTCCCCTGCCGCGAAGGCCTTTTGCAGATGCTGAAGATCCTGACGAACATGACGAAAGGCAAGGGCAGGAATGGCGACATCGGCCGGCTCGAGGACCTGTCCGACGTAACGGGAATGGCCTGCCTGTGCGCGCTCGGCAAGACGTCCTGCGATCCGCTTCGCAGCATGCTGCGCTACTTCAGAGACGAGTATGAAGCGAGAATCCCCGTTGAGTGAAATCGTCCTGCAGATCGATGGGAAAGCGGTCAAGGCGACCGAGGGAATGACCGTTCTGCAGGCGGCGCGCTCGGCGGCGATCTCCATACCGACGCTCTGCCACCACGAGAAGCTCGAGCCGTACGGCGGGTGCCGGCTGTGCATGGTGGAAGTGGAAGCGCGCGGCAGGAAGAACTACGTCGTCTCGTGCCTCTACCCGGTGGCGCGGGATCTCGTCGTGCGCACCCGGTCGGAGAAGGTCGACAAGGTCCGCCGGGTGATTCTCGAGGAGCTGCTGGCCCATGCGCCGCATTCGCCGGACCTGGTGCGGCTGGCGCAGGAGTACGGCGCCGACAAGGACCGGTTCGAGAAGGAGTCCTCTTTCTGCATTCTCTGCGGCCTGTGCGTCCGATACTGCGCCGAGGTCAAGGAGAAGAATGCCGTTGGATTCGTCGACAACGGTGTACGGCGCAAGATCAGGTTCGTTCCGGAGATCGCCTCGAACGAATGCTGGGACTGCCAGGAGTGCTTCGCGCTTTGTCCGACTTCGTATGCGCAGGCGACTTACTTCCTGACCGAAGCACTCGCCTTTCCAGGCCGGAGAATATCGTGGACACGGTAGCGCCAATCAAGGAGATCTCCGATCTCGTCAAGGAGAAGGGCGGAGCCTCGTTCGAGCTCTGCTACCAGTGCGGCATCTGCGATGCCGTCTGTCCGTGGAACCGGGTCACGCGCTTCAGCATGCGCAAGATCGTCCGCCAGGCGACGTTCGGCCTGACCGAAATAGAGAACGAAGACATCTGGCGCTGCACCACCTGCGGAACCTGCCCGCCGCGCTGTCCGAGGGGCGTCAACCCGATCGAGCTCGGAGTGTCGTTGCGCAGGATTGCGACGGAATACGGGGTTTTTCCGGATTCGGTGACCCCGGTCGTCACCGTGGGCGCTAGCCTGAGGGCTGAAGGCAACCCCTTCGGCATGGAACGCGCGAAGCGGGCCGATTGGGCCGAGGGTCTGTCAGTGAAGACCTTCACCGAGGGGATGGAGATCCTCTATTTTCCGGGCTGCTATCTGAGCTACGACCCGCGCCTGAAAAAGGTGGCTGCGGCCACCGCCAGGACCCTCAACAAGGCGGGGGTGGATTTCGGGATACTCGGTTCCAAGGAGAACTGCTGCGGCGAGAGCCTCCGCAAGACCGGCAACGAGCCGCTCTTCAAGCACCTCGCGCGCGAAAACATCAAGAGCTTCATCGATCACGGGGTGCAGAAGATCCTCGTCTCTTCGCCGCATTGCCTGCATACCTTCAGGAACGAGTACCCGGAATTCAACGCCCGCTTCGAGATCGTCCACATCACCGAGTTCCTGCGCGAGCTCTTCGAGGAGGGGCGGCTTAAGCCGAGCAGGGAGTATGAAAAGAAGATCACCTATCACGATCCCTGTTACCTCGGCCGCCACAACGGGATCTTCGATGCGCCCCGCGAAGTCCTCAAAGCCATACTTGGCGCGGAACTTACCGAGATGGAGAGCAATCGGGAAAACAGCTTCTGCTGCGGAGGCGGCGGAGGCAGGATCTGGATGGAGACGCCGAAGGGCGAGCGCTTCGCCGACCTGCGCGTGAAGCAGGCCGTGGAGATCGGCGCCGAAGTGCTGGTCACCGCCTGTCCCTACTGCATCACGAATTTCACCGACAGCAGCCTTGGCCAGAACATCGAGGTCAAAGACATCACCGAAATCGTCCAGGAAGTGATCTCGTAGGCAAAAAGCCGGCCTCGGCCGGCTTTTTGCTCCTGGCGGATCAGCAGCTCTGCGCGGTACGCTCCCAGCTGCCGTTGTTACAGCGGAACTGCGAGTTGCGCTGGCACGACCGCGAGCCCCATGCTCAGCATCAATGTCAGCGCAATCATTGCTTTCAGGAGCTTCTTCCTCCGAGCAGGTGGAAAGAACCCTCCACTGGATTGACTCGCGCGGCAGGGCCGCGGTTCGGGCATGCGCTTTGCAGCAATCGTAGAATAGTGCGGTGAGCCTCAAGAAAACCGACATGGAGCGCCTGAAGGCGGCCAGCCTGAACGACCGCCTGCGCAAAGCAGCGCCTCCCGAGCGCTACGCGCAAGGCGCGCACGCGCCGAGCCGCCGCGAGCAGCGCGAGCGCGACCGCGCCCGAGGCCTGGTGCCGTTCGCCGTAAAGCTGAACGGCGAGCTCGTCAAGAAGCTGCACGCCCGCGCGCAGGAGAAGCAGGCGCCGCTCAATGAAGTCGTGGCGGACCTTCTCGAGCGCGGTCTCGAAAATAGTTGAGTGGAAACAACGGACGAACAGTTCATGCGCCGCGCGATCGATCTCGCGCGCCGCGCGGAAGCGGAGGGCGAGGTGCCGGTCGGCGCCGTCGTGGTGCTCGATGAACAGATCGTCGGCGAGGGATGGAACCGGCCGATCGCGGCCTCCGATCCCACCGCGCATGCGGAAATCCAGGCGATGCGCGCCGCGGCTGCGGCGCTCGGCAACTACCGCCTGACCGGCGCGACGCTCTACGTGACCCTCGAGCCCTGCGACATGTGCGTCGGTGCGATGTTCCATGCCCGCATCGCGCGCACGGTCTTCGGCGCCACGGACCCGAAGAAGCTGGTGCTCAAGAATCAGGTCGCATTGGAGGGCGGCGTGCTCGCTCAAGAGTGCGGGGCCCTCCTGAGCGGCTTCTTCGCCTCGCGCCGATGAAGATCGAGATCGACGCTTCTGCCCAGAAGCTGGCCGTGTGGGACGGCGACCGGGTCATAAAGGCGTATCCGGTGTCGACCGCCAGGAAAGGCCTGGGCGAAAAGAACGGCAGCTTCTGCACGCCGCGCGGCCGGCACATCGTGCGCGCTAAGATCGGCGCCGGCCAGCCGCTCAATGCCGTGTTCGTGCGCCGCCGCCCGACGGGCGAAGTATGGACTCCCGAGCTGCACGAGGAATATCCCGGGCGCGACTGGATCCTCACGCGCATCCTCTGGCTCTCGGGGCGGGAGCCGGGCAAAAACCGGCTGGGCGACGTCGACACCATGCGCCGCTACATCTACATCCACGGCTCGCCGGAAACCGCCGAGATGGGGAGACCGGGCTCGATCGGCTGCATCCGCATGCGCAATCAGGACATCGTGGAGCTTTTCGACCTCGTGCCGCCTTACACCGAGGTAGAGATTTCTCCATAGCGGAAGCAGTCGACAATGTGGTCGTTCACCATGCCGATCGCCTGCATGTACGCGTAGACAATCGTCGAGCCGACGAACGTGAGGCCGCGGCGCTTGAGATCCTTGCTGAGCGCGTCGGATTCGGCCGTCGTGGCCGGGACCTTCCGCATATGCGTCCAACGGTTCCGGATCGGCCGGCCGCCGACGAAGCGCCAGACATACTTGTCGAAGCTGCCGAACTCCTCCTGGATGGCGAGAAATGCGCGCGCGTTCTTCGCCGCGCCCTCGATCTTCAGGCGGTTGCGCACGATGCCCGGGTCGTTCAATAGGTGCGTGAACTCACGCTTGCCGTAGCGCGCGACGCGCGCCGGGTCGAAGCCGGCGAAAGCCGCGCGGTAGTGCTCGCGTTTCTTCAGGATCGTGCTCCAGGAGAGCCCGGCCTGCGCGCCTTCGAGGATCAGAAACTCGAAATGCCGGCGATCGTCGTGCACCGGCACCCCCCATTCCTCGTCGTGGTACCGCACGTAGAGCGGGTCGGTGCCGCACCACGCGCAGCGCCGCTTCACGAGAACAAAGCTCGAAGCTTCTCGCGGGTCGGAGCGAGCACCACGCCCTTTTCGCAGATGATGCCTGTGATGAGCTCGGCAGGCGTGACGTCGAAGGCCGGGTTGCGCACCGAAACGCCCTCGGGCGCCCAGCGCGTGCCGCGGTAGCCGGTCACTTCGCCCGCCGGGCGCTCCTCGATGGGAATGTGCGAGCCGTCGGGGATCTTCGGGTCGAAGCTCGAGAGCGGCGCCGCGACGTAGAAGGGGATGCCATGGCGCTTCGCGAGCACCGCGAGCGCGTAGGTGCCGATCTTGTTCGCCACGTCGCCGTTGGCGGCGATGCGGTCCGCGCCGACCACGATGACGTCGACCTCGCCCTTGCTCATGAGGTGCCCGGCCATGCTGTCGGTGATGAGGGTGCACGGGATGCCTTCCTGCACGAGCTCCCAGGCGGTGAGGCGCGCGCCCTGCAAGTACGGCCGCGTCTCGTTCGCGATCACCGATATGTTCTTGTTCTTCGAAGAGCGGATGACTCCGAGGGCGGTACCGTAGCCCGCGGTGGCGAGCGCGCCGGCGTTGCAGTGGGTCATGATGCGCGCGCGCTCGGCGATGAGCTCGGCGCCCAGCCTGCCGATCTCGCGGTTCGCGGCGATGTCTTCCTCGTAGATGGCGAGCGCCTCGGCTTCGAGGTCCTTCGCCTTCTTCATTCGCTCCAGCGCCCAGAACAGATTGACCGCGGTGGGCCTGCTCTTGGCAAGGATCTCGAACGCTTCGCTTCTTCCTTGATCCAGAACAACTCCGAAAGCAGCCGCACAGCCGATCGCCGGCGCACCGCGCACCACCATGTCGCGGATCGCCTGCGCCACCTCTGCCGCGCTCAGGCAGGTCACATAAACGGTTGTCTCCGGCAGGGAGCGCTGATCGAGAAGCTCGAGCCGGTCGCCCTTCCAACGCAACGGCTCGACGGTCATCAGACGACCCGCTCGTTGCCGCCGTCGACCGGCACCTGGGCAGCGGTCGTCTTGGCGAAGAGCGGCCCGCACATCTCCGCGGCGAGCTCGGCGACATCCTTCGAGGCCACCTCGGTCTTGAGGAGGTTGTTCTTCTTGTACTGCTCGACGGTCAGGTTGTAGGCCTTGGCGCGCGAGGCGAGGACCTCGTCGGTCCAGAGCGCGGTGTCGTAAACGGCATTGGGGTGCAGTGAATTGATGCGGATGCCGTCCTTGCCCCATTCGAGCGCGGCGACGCGCGCGAGCTGGTTGAGCGCCGCCTTGGACGCGGAATAGGCGGCGGCCCCCGGGCCCGGCGCCGGCACGTTCTTGGAGCCGATCACCACGATGCGGCCGCCGCCCGGCGCGAGCTTGAGGAGCGGGTGGCAGGCCTGCATGACGAGGAGGTTCGCTTCGACGTTGACCGTCATCGCGCTGCGCCAGGTTTCCGCCGCGATATCCTGGATCGGGCTCGAAGAGGGAAATATCCCGGCATTGAGCACCAGCATGTCGACGCCGCCGTAGCGCTTGACGGCCGCATCGAGGCTTTGGTGAATGGCTTTGCGGTCCGTGAGATCGCAAGTGAGGCCGAGCACCTCGGCACGTTTCCACATCTCCTCGACTGCCGGATTGAGGTCCAGCGCGACCACCGCAGCGCCTCGCTTGAGGAACGACTCGACGCAGGCTTTGCCGATGCCCGATGCCGCGCCCGTCACCACCGCGATCTCCCCCGTGAACGCCGGCGGCAGCCCGGCCTTGCGCAGCTTTGCCTGCTCCAGCCCCCAGTACTCGACGTCGAAGAGGTGACGCTCGCTCACGGCGCGCCACCCGCCAAGCGCCTCGGCGCGCAGGATCACGTCGACGGTATGGTCGTAGAGATCTTCGACGATGGCCGCGTCGCGCGCAGTGCGCCCGACCGCGGCCAGGCCGATTTGCGGGTCGAGCACCACGCGCGGCGCCGGATCCAGCATGGCCTTCTGCCCCATCGCATGGCGTTCGAAGTAAGCGCGATACGCGCTCGCAAAGGACGCGACGTCTCGTCCCAGCATCGGGAAGGGCTTGGTGTAGAGCAGGTGGTCCGGCGTCGCCGGTCCCTGCTGCGCCAGGCGCGCGAGCTGCGGGTGGCGCGCAAAACCGAGGAACTTCGCGCTGTCGTTCACCTTCAGCAGCATCGGCATTCCCGCCTGCTCGGAAATCGACCTCCTGAGGAGGGCGATGACCCTGCGATCCACCGCCTGCGCTGCCGGCGCGGTGCTCGCCGCCTCCCAGGCGCGGTGCTCCTTCAGATAGTCCTCGGCCATGGACACGAGCTGCACCATGCGCTCGTACGCCTCGCGCGCATTCGCGCCGAAGGAGAAGATGCCGTGAGAAAGCAGGACCATTCCGATGGTGCTCTTCGTCGCCTGCCTGGGGAATTCGCGGGCGCAATGGGCGGCGAGATCGAAGCCGGCCATGAGGTACGGAATCACCACCACCTTGTCGCCGTAGATGTCGCGGATGCGCCTGTCGCCGCCGGGCGTGTTGGACACCGACAGCACCGCGTCCGCGTGCGTATGGTCCACGTACGGGTGCGGCAGGATGGCGTGCAGCAGCGTCTCGACCGAAGGCGAGGGCGCGCCGGCGCGCAGGATGTGTGTGTTCAGCTCGTTCACCATGTGCGCATCGGGCAGCTGCGGCAGCCCGGCGAGCCGGCGCATGGGGTCGAGCGCCACCGGGCTGAAGCCCTCCGGCTCGATGGTCTCGAGGTCCCAGCCGCTGCCTTTCACATAGAGCACGTCGATTTCTTCACCGAACAGATTCTTCTCGCGCAGCTTGACCGACGTGTTGCCGCCGCCATGGAGCACCAGCGACTTGTCGCGGCCCAGCAGCCGGGACGTATAGACCCGAGGCCCGAGCGGGCCGGTGAATCGAGCGGCTTCGGCGTCGCTCCAAAGGCTTTTCATCGCACGATTATACTTTCGCGCCATGCTGCGAATTGATCTTCTCCCCTGGGAAAAGGCGCGCGATCACGCCGCGCCGATCCGCTTCGCCGTGTTCGTCGAGGAGCAGGGCGTGCCGCGCGAGATCGAGCTCGACGAGATGGACGGCGCGTGCGTCCACGCGGTGGCGTTCGAAGGCGATCGTGCGGTCGCCACCGGGCGGCTGCTGCCCGACGGGCACATCGGCCGCATGGCGGTGCTCAAGCCCTGGCGCGGCCGCGGGATCGGCAGCCGCATGCTCGGGCGGCTGATCGAGCAGGCACGCAGCCGCGGCGACCGCGAGGTCGCGCTATCCGCGCAGGTGCATGCCGTAGCCTTCTATAGGGCGCACGGATTCGTGGAGGAGGGCGACGCATACCTCGAAGCCGGGATACTCCATCAGGCGATGCGCCGGGTGCTCTAGAACTCGTATTGCAAGGTGTCCTGCTCCGTGCCCGAGGACGCGAAAGTGCGCTCGGCGTACCTTCTGCCGAAAAAGACCGTCGAGCAGCGCGTGCCGTACTCCCGATTCACGATGCGCGCCTCGGCGAGCACCGAAAACAGTGGCTCCACCGCCGGGCCCGGCTCTAGCGAGGAAGCGAACCGCTGCTTGGCGGCTTGGACCTCGGGCGCATCGAGCAGCGCATTGCCCAGGCCGTAAATCCCGGGCTCGAGCCGCCGCGGCTCGCCGCCGCGGTTGGACATCCACCAAAGCTCGCTGCCGTCGCTCACCAGCAGATTGAAGCCGCTGTACTGGTTTGCATCTTTCAAGAGATGATCTACGTATTGCGCTGGAGTTTGTCCGTTCTCGAGAAAACGCGAGACCAGGGCGCCGCGCGACTGTGCCGCCCGCGGCTCGCGCGCGCCGCGATAGTTGGTCACGGCGGCGAACTTGCCGGCGAGCGACACGCCCATCCACGTGCCGCGCGCCTCGAGATCGCGCCCGGCGAGGATGGCCGGCCGGTCGCTCCAGAACGCCGCCGGGGCCGCCGGGCGAGCGTGAAACTCGTCGCGGTTCGCCGCGACGACCAGCGGAACGCTAGGAAGAACGCGCCACGCGAGAACGATCAGGCACATTCCGGGCTTTGATTTGTTGGTAGAGCTGGAGCGCCTTCTCGGGCGTCTCGTTCTTGTGGACCACGGCGCCGACCGCCTGGATCATGGCCACGGGATCGTCGGACTGGAAGATATTGCGCCCCATATCGACCCCCGCGGCACCCTGGTCGATGGCCTTGTAGGCCATGGTCAGCGCCTCGAGCTCCGGAAGCTTCTTGCCGCCTGCGATGACGATCGGCACCGGGCAGCCGGCGCACACGCGCTCGAAACCCTGCTCGATGAAGTAGCTCTTGACGTAATGCGCCCCGAGCTCGGCCGCGATGCGCGTGGCCAGCGCGAAATAGCGCTCGTCGCGTTTCATCTCGGCCCCGACGCCCGTCACGGCCATGGTCGGAATCCCGTAGCGGTTGCCGCTGTCGATGAGCTGCACCAGATTCTTGATCGACTGGTGCTCGTATTCGGCGCCGATATAGATCTGCGTCGTGATTGCCGCGGCATTGACGCGGATGGCATCCTCGATATCGACGGCAATCAGCTCGCGGGAAAGCTCGGTAAGAATGCTCTGTCCGCCCGAGCAGCGCAGCACGAGCGCATTGGTCGCCGAAGGCGGAATCACCGAGCGCAGCGCGCCGCGGGTGCACATCAGCACATCCGCGTACGGAATCAGGGGCACGATGCTGAGATCCATGCGCTCGAGGCCGGTGGTGGGTCCCTGGAAGTAGCCGTGATCGAAGGCGAGCATCACGGTGCGGCCCGACGCCGGGTTGAAGATGCGCGCAAGGCGGTTCTGCATGCCCCAGTCGAGCGCGCCGCCGCCTTTTACATAGAACGGTTTGTTCTCCTGGGGAATTCCGATGCCGAAGTCCTTGCCTTCCTTGATGTCGTCCTTGTCGACCATAATGTTTTCTCGAAAGTGATTAACTTATCATGTACGCCATCCTCTGTTTCGACCGGCCGGATTCGGCGGCGCTGCGCGACGCGCATCGGGCGGCGCACCAGAAGTTCCTCAATGAAAATTCAAAGAAAATTCTCCTCGGCGGCCCGCTCAAGAACACGCCCGACGGTCCGAGCACGGGTGCGCTGATCGTGGTCGACTGCGCCACGCGCGAGGAAGCCGAAGCCCTCATCGGCGCGGATCCTTTCTACCGCGGCGGCGTCTACGAAACGGTCTCGGTGCGTGCCTTCAAGCAGGTTTTTCCGCAGGCTCGTTCCTGAACGCCTCGACGACGCGCGGCACGCCGAGCTTCGCGCCCTCGCGCCAGAGAACGGCTTCGAACGCTGCCTCGTCCTTCACGTCTTCGTAGACTTCCATGTAGGTGGACGGGTCGTCGCGGCGGCGCATCCAGCGGCCGCGCACGCCGCAAGCTTTCTCTACGGCGCCGAAAAGCGACTGCACCGCACGGCGCGCGCTGGCGACCTGGTCGGGCGAAAGCCGGTAATAGACGTAGTAGTTCACTCCGGCATGACGGCGAGCAGCTCGCCGCCCGCGCTGTCGACCACCACGCCGCCGTTGTATTCCTGGCCCGGCCGCAGCTCGGTCTGCCCGGGTGCCTGCAGCCGCACCATCCGCCGCTTCACCTGGCCGCGGTATTGCGCACGCGCCACGATTTCCTGCCCGGGATAGCAGCCCTTCTGGAAGTCCACGGCGCCTAGAGTTTCGAGGTTCACCATCTGCGGAACGAACTGGTCCTGGGTGGCGGCAGTGATGAGCGGCCGCCCGGCACGGATTTCCTGCAAGGTCCAGGCTTCTTCGCCGCTCGTCGGTACCAGCGACGGCGCATCCGCGGGCTCCAGCCGGAGGAAGCGCCGCTCGCCGACGGGCACGGTAGCCCGGTCGCCGTCCCAGGCGAGGATCTCTTTCCACTCGGCATTCCACACGCCGAACTGCGCCCAGCGCTCGCTCTCGTCGGCGATCTTCACTTTGGAGCGCAGCACGAACATCGACAGGCGCTTTGCGATCGCCGGCGCAAGGTCGCGCGAGAGCTGCAGCAGGAAACCCTGCGGCGCCGGGATGACCCAAAAAGTGGCGAGCAGCCGGCCTTTCGCCGAGCACCAGCCGGCGAGCGCGGCGCGCTCGCGCGGCAGATTGCGCACGTCGATGGTGAGCTGCGCGTGCAGAAATTCACGCGCGTCCTCGCCGGACACGGAGAGCAGGCCGTAGCGATTTAAGCGCGCGCACTCCATCGTAGAATGCCGATTTTACAGTGCGCCACTCCCTGAAAACCTTCCTCGCCCTTGTCGTTCTGATCGTGGCCGCGGCTGCGGGCTACGGCGCCTGGTACGTCTCCACGCGGCTCGACGTCGCCAAGCTGCCGGTGGAAGTGGAGATTCCGCGCGGCGCGGGCTTCCGCGCGGCGGTGGACCAGCTGGAGAAGGCCGGCATCCGCGTGCGACCGCTCGAATTCGAGCTGCTCGCGCGCGCGCTCGGGCGCGAGCGCGACATCAAGGCGGGAAGCTACGAGATCGCCCAGCCGGTGACGCCCACCGAGCTCCTCGACAAGCTCACGCGCGGGGACGTCACCCAGGCCGAGATCCGGCTGATCGAGGGCTGGACTTTCGCGCAGCTCCGCGGCGCCCTCGACGCCAGCCCCGACCTGCGGCATGAGACGACCGGGCTGGAGGACGCCCAGGTCCTTGCGCTGCTGCAGGCGAGCGAGTCGCATCCGGAGGGCCTGTTCTTCCCCGACACCTATCTTTTCGCGAAGGGCTCGAGGGACCTTCGGGTGCTGCGGCGCGCCTACCGCGCCATGCAGCGCCATCTGAAGGAGGAATGGGAGGCGCGCAGCCCCAACGTTCCCTACCGCTCGCCTTACGAAGCGCTCATCATGGCTTCGATCGTCGAAAAGGAGACCGGCAAGGCCTCCGAGCGGGATCTTATCGGCGGGGTGCTCGTCAACCGGCTGCGCATCGGCATGCGGCTGCAGGCGGACCCGACGGTGATCTACGGCCTGGGCAGCGCCTTCGACGGCAATCTGAAGAAAATCCACCTCCTGGAAGACGGCCCGTACAACACCTATACGCGCGCGGGGCTGCCGCCGACGCCCATCGCGATGCCCGGCTTCGCGTCTCTGCGCTCGGCGCTGCGGCCGGGAAAGACCGAGGCGCTCTATTACGTCTCCAAGGGAGACGGCTCGAGCCAGTTCTCCCGGACGCTCGACGAGCACAACCGCGCCGTGTCCCGGTTCCAGCGAGGCGGGCGGTGACGCGCGGCAAGTTCATTACCGTGGAAGGCGTCGACGGCGCCGGCAAGTCGACGCACCTGCAATTCATCGCGGACGCCGTGGCCGCCGCTTCCGGGCGTCGTGCGATCGTCACGCGCGAGCCCGGCGGCACCGATCTCGCCGAGCGGCTGCGCCAGGCGATTCTCAGCGAGCCCATGACCCCGATCATCGAGACACTCTTGATTTTCGCGGCCCGCGCCGACCACGTGGCGCGCGTCATACGGCCGGCGATAGAGGCGGGAAGCTGGGTGGTCTGCGACCGGTTCTTCGACGCCACCGTCGCCTACCAGGGAGCGGGCAAGGGCGTGCCGCTCGAGCTCCTCGCGCGGCTGGCCGAGGCCGCGCATCCCGGCCTCGAGCCCGAGCGCACCCTGGTGTTCGATTGCAGCTACGACGTCGCGCGCCAGCGGTTGGCCGCCTCGGGCAAGACGCTCGATCGCTTCGAGCGCGAGGACCGCGCGTTCTTCGAGCGCGTGCGCGAGGCGTATCTCGCGCGCGCGCGAGCCGAGCCGCAGCGCATCCGGGTGATCGACGCGAGCGCCGATGTGGCGCAGATCCGCAAGCAGCTGGAAAAGGCCCTGGCGTTCTGATGCATCCCTGGAACGAGCCCGTTTTCGAATCGCTGCGGCGGCGCGCCGAGCGCCTGCCGCATGCGCTGCTCCTGCACGGCGCGCGCGGCACCGGCAAGCTTGCCCTCGCCGAGCGCGTAACCCGGTTTCTGCTCTGCGAAGCGCCCGATCCCGCGCGCAAGCCGTGCGGCGCGTGCGAGGGCTGCCGATGGTTCGCCGCCGGCAGCCATCCCGATTTCCGGCGCCTCGAGCCGGAGGCCCTCGCCGCCGAGCCGATGGGCGAACCGGAGGAGGGCGAGCCGGCCGCGAAGCGCGGCAAGCCGAGCATCGAGATCAAAGTCGAGCAGGTCCGCGAGCTCGCCGCCTTCCTCAACGTCGGCTCGCATCGCGGCCGCTTCCGTGTGGCGCTCGTCCATCCCGCCGAGGACATGAATGCCAATGCAGCGAACGCCATGCTGAAGGGGCTCGAGGAGCCGCCCGCCGGGGCGGTTTTTATCCTGGTGTCGCACCGGCCCGCGCGGCTGCTGCCAACGATCCGCAGCCGCTGCGTCGCCCTGCCGGTCCCCATTCCGCCCCGCGATGCGGCCCTGAAATGGCTCTCGGTCCAGGGGGCGAAAGATGCGGCGCGCTGGCTGGCGTATGCGGGCGGCGCGCCACTGCGCGCGCTCGATTATGCGGCGGAGGCGGAAGTCCTCGATCGGCTGCTAAAGCAACCGGCGCCAGTGAGCGACCGCGAGGATCTCGAGCGGCTGGCGGAAGCGCTCCAGAAGCAGGCGCTCGATCGGGCTTTCGCCGCTTTCGGGCTGCCGCCGAAATACCAGACCGGCATCCCGCCCGCCGCCGAAGCCGATGCGCGGGCGTGGCTGGCGTTTGCCCGGGAGATGAGCCGCCACCGGCTTCTCACCCGGCACCCGCTCAACCCGAAGCTCTTCTCCGCCCAGATGCTGGCCGAGCGCCCGGCGTCTTAAAGTCAATTATGAGACTAGTACTACAACTCATTGTCGTATTGTTGATATTTAGCGCTAGAGGACAGTCTTCCCTGGATGAGCTTCTGGCTGCCACGCAGCGTGGCGATGTTCCAACCGTGGCGGCCTACCTCGACCGGGGCCTCGACCCCAATACCACCGACGCGCATGGCCACACCATTGCCATGGTTGCCGCCCGGCACGGGCACGCCGAGCTGCTCTCGATGCTGATCTCGCGCAAGGCGAGCATCTCGCGCCAAAGCCCGTCCGGCGATACGGCCCTCATGATCGCCAGCCTAAGCGGCCATTACGAAGCGGTCCGCGTCCTGATCGATGCCGGTGCCGAAATCGACCGGCGCAGGGGCTGGACGGCGCTTCATTACGCCGCCTTCGGCGGCTCGCCAAGCGTCGTCGGCTACCTCCTGGTGCGCGGCGCAAACAAGAACGCCCTCGCGCCGAACGGCTATACGCCGCTCATGCTCGCCGCGCGCAACGGCCACGTCGAAGTCGCACGCGTGCTTCTCTACAACGATCCCGAGCTAAACCGGCGCGGCCCATCCGGCGAAAGCGCCATGGGGATCGCCATGAGGCGAGGAGAGAGCGAGCTGGTCGAGCTTCTCAAGCGCGCCGGCGCCCAGCCGTAGCCGGCTTTGCCCTGAGTTAGTTGATTTAACATAATACACATTGTGCGCATCTCGGGGTTCACGCTACAACCAAATCCGCGTTCAGCGACTTGAGCGTCCGAGCGTTAACCGTGATGCTCGCCAGCATCATGCAAACACAAGCAATACCGCAGCGGCTTCCGGACCGCGCGCTGGCTCTGGAGCGTGCCGCCGCCATGCTGGGCGGGCGCGCGGAGCTCGCAGAGCGCCTCAACGTCTCGCAAAGACAGCTCGATTACTGGATCCGGGAGATCGGGACGCCGCCGGACACGGTGTTCTTCGACGTCCTCGACATCATCATCGAGAACGCCGGGGCCTGGAGAGCCTAGTTGAGCCGCGTGGGCGGCAGCGGCAGCCGCGCCACGGGAATGCCCTCGTCGACCAGCTCGTCGTGCTCCTCCGCAGTGGCCTGGCCGCGGATTGGACGCGCCGGCGCCTCCTGATAGAAAATCTTCCGCGCCTCGGCCGGGAATTGCTTGCCCACGTCCTCGGTCTTCGTAAGCAGCTCATCGAGCATGCGCGAATAGAGCATCTGCGCGATGGCAAAGGGATCCTTTCCTTCCATCTCCGGCGTGCGCGCGGGCTGGGTGGCGGGCGCCTTGGGCTCCGGCGCACCTAGGTTCACGCGCGAGGCGGACGGGACGCGCTCGACCTTCGCCGAGCCGCAGCTCGGGCAGGAAAGGAGCTGGCGTTCCTTCTGGTCGGCGAAATCGGCAGCCGACCCGAACCATCCCTCGAACCTGTGGCCGGTAGCGCAAAGCAGATCGAAAACAATCATTTGCCACATTCTACAATGCTCCCGTGACCCCGCTCGTCTTCCTGCACGGTCTGGGTGGCGGCCATGCCGCCTGGAACCCGCAGCTCGCGCATTTCAGGCGGCTCGGCTATCCGTGCACGGCCTGGGACCAGCCGGGATACGGCGCGGCGCCGATGGTAGAGCCCTACTCGCTCGAAACCGTCGCCGGGAAATTGAAGGAAATCGTCAGCAGCCCGTCCGTGCTGATCGGCCACAGCATGGGCGGCTTCATCGCGCAGGAAGCGTATGCGCGCTTCCCGGGCATCGTGAAAGCGCTCGTCCTCGGCTTCACGAGCGGCGCTTTCGGCGGCACCGGCGATTTCGCCCGGCAGTTCCTCGCGGCGCGCGTCGCACCGCTGGACGAGGGCAAGACCATGGCCGAGGTCGCCGCGCGGCTCATGCCCACGATGCGCGGAAGCAAGTCGGATCCGGCCGGCCTTGCGCAGGCGGAGCGCATCATGGCCGGCATCGCGCCCGATACCTACCGCAAGGCGGCCGAGCTTCTCACCACGTTCGATCGCCGGGCGGATCTGGAGCGCATCGCCGTGCCGACGCTGCTCGTCGCCGGAAGCGAGGACAAGACCGCGCCGCCTTCGGTGATGCAGCGCATGGCCGAGAAGATCCCCGGCGCGCAGCTCGTGCTCCTCGAAGGCTGCGGGCACCTCGGTCCCATGGACCAGCCGGCGGCGTTCAACGCGGTGCTCGAAGCCTTTCTGAAGAAGCTATGAACCCGATCTGCGGCACGGGCTACGCGCTCACCGCCAAGCAGCAGGAGCTCCTCGCGCTCGCCGAATCGCTCGGCCCGCGCTTCGCCGCGCGCGCCGAGCGCTATGACCGCGAGGCGAGCTTCCCGCACGAGAACTACGCCGAGCTGAAGGCGGCCGGCCTTCTTGCCCTGTGCGTGCCCGAGAAATTCGGCGGGCGCGGCGCCGACCTGAAGACCTATGCGCTCGTTTCCGCGACGCTCGGCAAGTACTGCGGCGCCACCGCCCTCACCTTCAACATGCACGCCTGCTCCACCCTCTGGCCCGGCGCGCTCGCCGAGGAGCTCGACATGACGGCCGAGCAGCGCGCCGAGCACGAGAAGCACAGGGCGATTCATTTCCAAAGAGTGGTTGCGCAGGGCGCGATTTATGCGCAGCCCTTTTCGGAAGGCAGCGCCGCCGCGGCCGGCCGCGCGCCCTTCGGCACCACGGCGCGGCGCGTGGAGGGCGGCTGGCGCATCAACGGCCGCAAGATCTTCGCCTCGCTTTCCGGCGCCGCCGACTATTACGGGCTGCTCTGCACCGAAGAGAAGCCCGAGCTGTCGATGCAGGACACGCTCTACATCGCGGTGCCGGCAAAAGCTCCGGGCCTCACGGTGACCGGCGAGTGGGACCCGCTCGGCATGCGGGGCACGGTGTCGCGCAACCTGCTGTTCAAGGACGTGCTCGTGCCCGACGAGGAGCAGATGATGCCGCGCGGGGTTTACTTCCAGGCGGCGAGCCGCTGGCCCCACATGTTCACCACCCTCTCGCCCACGTACATGGGGATCGCCCAGGCGGCGTACGAGTTCACCTTGAAGTATCTCCGGGGAGAGATTCCGGGCGTGCCGGTGAAGCGGCGCATGTACCCGACCAAGCAGATCGCGGTCGCCGAGATGTGGGTGAAGCTCGAGCAGACGCGCGCCCTCTTCCTGCGCATGATCGAGGACGCGCGCGTCGACCCGCCCAAGGAAGCGCGCCTGCGCGCCTACGCGGCGCAGTTCACCATCATGGAGAACGCCAACGACATCTGCCGGCTGGCGATCCGCACCTGCGGCGGCCAGTCGATGCTGAAATCGCTGCCGCTCGAGCGCATGTACCGCGACTCGCGCTGCGGCTCGCTGATGCTGCCGTGGACCGCCGAGCTATGCCTTGACCGCATCGGGCGCGAAGCGCTCTACGAGCCCGGCGAGTCCGACGAATGACCCAGCCGGGAGAGTGGCCGTCAGGCGCCAGCCTGGCACGCTGTTTTCTCTAATCGACCCTCAGCTCGGCCTCGCCCAGGCCCTCGACCGAAAAAGTGATGAGGTCGCCGGGCTTCGGGTACTTCGAGGTAATGATGCTGCCGGTGAGGACCACGTCGCCGCGGAGGAGCCCGCGGCCGTGGGCGGCGAGATGGTCGGCGATCCAGGCGACCGCGGCGAAGGGATGCCCCATCGCGTCGCGGCCGCGGCCCTCGCCGGCCTGCGCGCCATTGATGCGCGCGACGCCGCGCGCCTCCGAGAGCTCCACCTTCTGCCATTCCTTGATCGGAACGCCGAGCACCGCGCCTTCGTTCCACGCGTTGTCGGCGATGAGCTCGAACGGATGCTTCGCCAGCTCGGTGTAGTCGGCGTTGCGGTCGTCGGCGATCTCGAGCGCCGGCATCACGGCGCCGACCGATCGCGCCACCCGCTCGTGCGAGAACGGCGCATCGGCCGCGGGAAGATCTTCGGCCATCTCCACCGCGATCTCGAACTCGACGATGAGGCGCACGTAATCCGCGGCGCGCAGGCGCGCCGGCGTGCGGTGGATGGTGGATTCGAGGATCGCGCCGGCCTGCGGCTGGTCGATGCCGACCATGCGCCGCATCTCGGCGCTCGTCAGCGCAATCTTGTAGCCGACGATCGCCCCCAGCTTGTCGGCGCGCAGCGCGACGAAGGCGTCCTGGATCGCGTACGCTTCCTCGGGCGTGTGCGGCGCGAGATCGGCGGGCAGCCGGCCGAAGCGCTCGCGCCGCTCGTGCGAGTCGAAAAGCAGCTTTGCCGCCTGCCTGAGCTTGGATTTCATCCCTTGCCCGGGTGGATGTGCCCGCATTTCGGGCATTCGCGCCTGCCGGAATAGAAAGCATCGAAAAGCGGCGGCAGGTCGGCCACGATGTTCTGCACGTTCACTTCCACCCGATGCACCAGCGCCCAGCACTTTGGGCAGTACCACTCGAAGGCGTCGTCGACCTCGCGCGGGCGGATCTTCTCCACCACCAGGCCCACCGATCCGGCCGGCCGCTGCGGCGAGTGCCGGAAATGGCCCGGAATGAGCAGGATTTCGCCTTCGCGGATCGCAATATCGCGCGGCTTTCCATCCTCGATCGCCTTGAGGACCATGTCGCCGCGCAGCTGGTAGAAGAACTCTTCGTAGGGATCGTCGTGGTAGTCGGTGCGCGCGTTCGGGCCGCCGACGACCTGCACGATGAGATCCTGCGCCTCGCGGAACACCAGCTGGTTGCCGACCGGCGGCTTCAGCAGGTGCGCGTGCTCCTCGATCCAGCGGTTGAAGTTGAAGGCGGCGAGGGTCATGGGGCTGCCGCCTCGATTTTAAGGGTTTTGCTCCGCCGCTTCCTTCTGCTGCAAGGCGAAGATCGAGGTGTAGCCGCCCGACCAGTCGGGGGGCATCAGGCAGGGCCGGGGATCGTGATGCGCCCACAGCGCTCGCTTGCCGCGCACGATCGCCTGATCCTTGGACGACCTGATCGGATTCGGTGTGTACGGCAGCGCGTCGGCGGAGCTGAACGTGTTGAGCAGAAGCGGCCGGCCCAGGTCGGAGAGGTTTTTTGCCGAGTAATGCAGCGTGCGGCAATTGTGGATGGTGAGCGAGCCAGCGGGCCCCGGCAGCGCCACGGCCTTCGCTATGTCGAGCTTGGCCGCTTCTTCGTCGCGCAGGCAGCCGATCCAGCGGCCTTCCTCGTCGTACTGCGTGAGCATCGGATCGATCAAATGGCTCCGCGGCAGCACCTGCAGCGGCCCTTGGTCCATGCCGCAGTCGTATAGATACGTGCCGACTGTGAGAGGCGAGTAATTGGTGTGCGGCCAGAACGAGATATCGTAGTGCCACTTGACTTCTTCGCCGCCCTGCGCCCATTTGAAGTTCAGCTTCGAATGGTGGAACTTCACGTCGGGGCCGACCAGATCGGCAACGATGTCCCCGATCGGCGAGCGGGAGGCGTAGTCCCAGAACACCGCATGCTGATCGACGGGCGCAGAGACGCGGCGCAGCCGCGGCGCCTCTGCGCGATGCCCGGGCTCGAGGTCCCATACGGCATCGGATTTGCGCACCTCGCGGCTGCGCAGGATCAGTTCCTCGGTTGCGAAGCGCAGCCGCAGGATCCAGTCCTGGGGCACGATCTTCTCCAGCAGCAAATAGCCCTCGCTGAAGTAGAACTCGCGCTGCGCCTGCGTGAGCACGCGTGGCGGATGTGAAAGCACTTGCTCGGGTGTCATAGCGTCATCCTCCTCCTTTTTCGGCGCGCCCCGACGGCTGCGGGACGCATTCGCCGCCCCTCATGAAGAGCTCCTGCGAGATCTCGCCGCCCGGCGCGATGACCACGAACTCCTCGTCCGTCGCTCCCGGGCGGGCCGGGCGCTGCACCATCGCCTCGATCAGTGCCGTCGAACCCAGAGTTTCCTCCAGAATCACGCCGCCGAAACGCTGGTCCATGAAATCGGCGACCGCGCGCGCCCGCTCCCGATAGGCGTCGAGCTCTTGCTGGGAGAATCCCACCAGGCAAATCTTGCGGTAGTGCTTGTACTTCATCTCGAACAGATAATCGGCCGTCTCCTCGTCGAACTCCTTCACATAGTCGTGATAGTCGGCGAGCGGCTCGTCACGCGCGTCGATCCAGCCCTTGGTAAGGTAATAGGTGTTGGGACTCGCGAAAAAGCGCTGCACATAGCGCTGGTGCGAGCCGAGGAAAATCGCGACGCAATCGTGGGTGCGCGGAATGACGAGAGTATGCACTCCGGACTTGACGCCAACCAGGCCGTTGCCGCAGAGCCCATAGCCGAGCACGATGGTGCTCGGCTGGCCGATCGCGTCGATGCTCTCCTGAATGCTCGCCGCGAGCTTCTTGGGCGTGTTGTGCAGCATGATATCGAGCCATACGGCCGGCACCCCGTCCGGAAGGCGCTTGCCGAGCAGCTCCTGCAGCACGCTGCACGAGATCACCACGACCGGCCTGGACATGCGCGAGCCTTCCATGGCCATGCCGCTATGCAAGGGCCGCGCGCGGCTGGCGCGCACCGAAAAGCGGCGTACGGCCGGCAAGGATGCCGGATTCTGCCACGATCGAGGGGATGAGGTGGTCCTGCTTCGGCGCCATGATATGCACGCCCGCGATGCCGGGGAGCTCCCTTAGCTGGCGGACGATCTCTATGCAGATGCGCCGGCCCTCTTCGCGCGGATCGGCCGCGTGCTCCAGCCGCTTCACGATGGCCTCGGGTATGTGCACGCCAGGCACGCGGGCACGCAGCCATCGGGCGGTCTTCGCGGAGCCGATCGGCCCCACGCCGACCAGTATGCGCAGTCGCTCGTGCAACCCTGCGTCGCATACCGCGCGCATATAACGCTCGAACTCCGGTACGTCGAAGCAATACTGCGTCTGAATGAACTGCGCGCCTGCGGCGAGCTTTCTGCGCAGCCGGGCAATGCGGGCGTCGAACGGCGGCGCCGAAGGGGTATCGGCAGCCCCTAGAAACAGGCGCGGCGCGACGGCGAGCTTCCGGCCCGAGAGCAACCGCCCGGCGTCCCGCATGCTGCGCGCCGTCGCAAGCAGCGATATGGCGTCGAGGTCGCCGACGTGCTTTGCGCCCGGCTGGTCGCCGTTGGTGACGTGGTCTCCGGTCAGGCAGAGCACGTTGCGCACACCAAGCGCCGCGGCCCCGAGCAGATCGCCCTGGATGGCGATGCGATTCCGGTCGCGGCAGCTCACCTGCATGACCGCCTCGCCGCCGGCCTGCGTGAGCAGCACCGCGACGCTGAGGCTCGACATGTGGCAGTTCGCGCCCGAGGCATCGGTGACGTTGAGCGCATCGACGCTGCCGCGGAAGGGCGCGATGCGGGCGAGCACATCCGCCGGATCCGCGGAATCCGGAGGCGAAAACTCGGCGGTCACGACGAATGCGCCGCTCTCCATCTGGGCCTCCAGGCGACTGCCCGAGGGCTGCGGCGGCGCGTCGATCACGAAGCGAGGCAGCGGCGCCTCCGCGGCGATGACATCGAGCCAGGTAGAGCGCCCTGCGAGATTCCATTCGGCGGGCGGGCTCGCGGCGAGCGGCAGCTGCCCCGCCGACATGCGCAGGCTGCCGCGCCAGCCCTCGGCCCAGACGCAGCGCATCCCGGGCGAGGACTCGCAGCTGCCGTCGGCGCGCACGCCGCCGCAGGGGCCGTTGCGCACCCCCTTCGGGCAGTTCATGGGACACGACATCCCGCTCACCGACAGCGCACAGCGGCCGCACATGCTGCAGTCGAACAGGAAGCCCTTGATCGCTCGCTCGATGCCTGCCATCGGCTTTTGCAGCCGCGCGAAGCCGATCGCCCTGGCGAGCGGCCGGAGGGCACGCAACACCGCTGCGAGCGCCTGGTACGCGCGCTCCACCAGCCCCGCGTGCCGCACCGCCCACCTGCGCATCACGAGCATCGCGTTCTCCTTACGCCGTTTCGAACGCCTGCGGCGACGGCGCGAGCGCGGTATGGGTCACGAACAAGTCCTGGAAGTCGGCGCGAGTCGAGAGCTCTACCACGCGCACACGGCGGGCCAGCATCGCCACGCGGCGGCGATGATTGCGGTTGAAAAGCGCCATGCGCGCGCCGTCCCCTGCCGCATTGCCGATCGAGCGGATGCGCTCCACGGGTGTGGGAGGGACGAGGCCGATGTTGAGGATGTCCTCCGGTTCGAGGTGGTTGCCGAACGTTCCGGCAAAGTAGATGCGGTCGATGTCGACGATGCCGCGCTCGGCGAGCAGGATCTCGATGCCGGCGCGCAGCGCCGACTTGCCCAGCTGCACGCTGCGTATGTCCTGCTGGGTGAGCACGATGTCGCGGCCGGTACGCGTGTACGGCGCGGGGACGATCACGATTTCTTCCGCCAGCGAGCCATCCTCGCCCACCAGGCCGCTGCCGACGAAAGCAGCGACGCTCGAGATGACGCCCGATCCGCACAGGCCCACCGGGCGCGGGTCGGGCTTGCAGGCACTCTCGCGGATTGCCGCCCAGCGCACCCGCCCGGAGTCTTCCACCCACACGCGCTCGATGGCTCCGGGCGCCGCGCGCACGCCGCAGCGGATATGCGCGCCTTCGTACACCGGACCGGTGGCGCAGGAAGTGGCGAGCAGCTCCCCGTTGTGCGCGAGCACCACCTCGCCGTTCGTTCCGATGTCCACCAGCAAATGCGTGCCGCGATAGAACTCGGAACCGCGGGTGAGCAGCGCCGCCAGGGTGTCACCGCCGATGTAGCCGGCAATCGAGGGAAAGACGAACACGCGCCCGCGCGGCAGCATGCGCAGCCCGAGTTGCGCGGCTTCGACCTCGGCCGCCTCGGCCAGCACCGGCAGATACGGTGCGCGCCCCAAGGGCTCGGGGCTCACGCCGAGCAGTATGTGCTGCATCGTCGGGTTGCCGACCGCCACGGCATCGACGATGTCCGCGGGCGAGGCGCCCGCCTCGCTGGCCGCTTCGTCGATCAGCCGGTTCAGCTCGCCGATGAGCAGGCGCCGCATTTCAGCCAGGGCGCCCGCGTCCTTCTGGATGTGCGTCATGCGCGAGATCACGTCCTCGCCGTAGATCGCCTGCGGATTGCCGGCCGTGCGCACCGCGAGGATCTGGCCGCGCAGGAGATCGCAGAGGAACACCACGATCGAGGTCGTGCCGATATCGATGGCGACACCGCAGAGCGCCTGCGTGCGCCCGGGGCGCAGCTCGAGCACGCGGCGCTCGTGATAAAGCGTCGCGGTGACTTCGCGAGCCGAGTCGAAGCCGGGAGCCGCCGAAAAGTCGGCGAGCGCGGCAACCGGCAGCTCGATCGACTTTCGACCGACGGCGCCTGCAATCCCCTGGCGCAGGCGCTCGGCAAGCGGGCGCAGCGGTTCGGCTCGGGCGGGGGCCACTTCAGCGCAGACGCGCTTGACGACAGGGCGCAACGCCACCTGCGTGACGGTATAGGGCTTGCGCGGCGAGCTGCGCACCGCCTGGCTTTCCGCCGGAACGGAGAGCGTCACGTCTGCATGCACCTCGCACAGGCAGGCAAGGCGGAAACCTTGCGCCTCGCCTTCCGGCGGCAGCAACGCCCGCTCGTCGTCCGAAATGCGGGTAAGCGCCTCCGCGGCGCTCGCGGCGCCGTCGATTTCGACCAGGCAGCTGCCGCATTTGCCGCGACCCCCGCATACCGACTTGAGGCCGACGCCGGCTTTCCACGCGGCTGCGAGGAGCCGCTCGCCGCGCGGCACCTCGATGCTGCGCGAATCGGGATGGAAGATGACGCGCGGCATGGATGGACTCAGCCCTCAGGCAGCCAGGCGGCCCTCGTGGAAGGCTTCGATGAGCCCCATGCAGTACTCGTCGCGCCCGAAAACCGCCTGCGCCGCATAAATGGCCGACACCAGCTGGGTATCGGTGGGATCGACGATCGCGGCGTCCATGCCGCGGCTCATGGCGGCGACCAGGAACGTGCGGTTGAGGAGCTTGCGCGCCGGCAGCCCGTGCGAGACGTTGGTGAGGCCGCAGATGGTATGCACGCCCGGAAACCGGCGCATGAGCTCGCTCACGGCTTCGATCGTCGCCTGCGCGGACTGCGAGTCGGTGCCCAGGGGGAACACCAGCGGGTCGACGTAGATGTCGCCGATGGGGATGCCGGCGCGCGTGAGCCGCTCCACCAGCTCGGAGCCGAGCGCGATCTTCTCGGCGGCGCTCGCTGCCGGTACGCCCTCGCCCTGGCAGAGGGCAATCAGCTTCGTGCGGTGCTCGAGGGCAAGCGCAAGCACCCGCTCGAAGCGCTCGCGCTCGAGGTTGATCGAATTGATCATCGGCGGCTTGGTCTTGACGCGGGGCAGCGCGGCGGCAAGCGCGTCCGCATCCGGAGAATCGAGGCAAAGCGGCTTGTCGGTCACCGCCTGCACGGTCTCCACCAGCCACGCGAGCAACTCGGCCTCGCGGCCGGGGAAAGTCCCGCCGTTGACGTCGATGTAGTGGGCGCCGGCCGCATCCTGCGCGCGCGCCTCCTGCTGGATTGCGGCCGCATCCATTGCCTCGAGCGCCGCGCGAATCGCCTTGCGCGACGCGTTGATGCGCTCGGCGACCATCAGCATCAGGCGTACTTCCCGTACTTCTTGATGGCCCGGGACATCGCCCAGACGTTCTCGACCTTGCAATAGTCGGTGATGCTGTTGGCGCTGGAGATCATGTACCCGCCGCCCTTGCCGGCCTTCTCGATGCGGTCCTTCACCTCGGCCTCCACTTCCGCCTCGGTGCCGCGCGGCAGGGTGTAGTCGAGGTCGATGTTGCCGACGATGCAGACGCGGCTGCCGTACTTCGCTTTGAGCTTATTGATATCCATCGCGGAGGGCTGCACCGGATGGATCCCGCTCATGCCGAGCTGCACCAGCCCGTCGAGAATCGGGAACAGGTTGCCGTCGCTGTGGAAGATCCAGGGCTTCTTGATCTCGTTGGCCACGATCATCTGGTAGGGCTTGAAGAACTCCTCCCACATTTCGAGGTTGACCCAGGGCGCCTTGGTGTCGGCATGGTCGTCGTTCGCCCAGATGAAGTCGAAGTCCATCTTGTTCAGGTGCTGCACGACGCGCGCCGACCACTCCGAGAACCGCCGGTGGATTTCCTTCACGAGGTCGGGATCGTCGTACATCATGATCGAGAACACGTCCAGGCCCATGCTCTCGAACAGGCTTGCGCTGCCCAGCCGGATGCGGGCGAACACTGCATAGTCCTCGCGGTACTTCGCCAGCCACTCGGCAACCTGCTCGTAGCGGCCGGGATGGTCGGGGTCCGGGAGGAACTTGTCGAAGAGCTCGAGCGATGCGCGGTCGGTCAGCAGCCCGTGCTTGACGTAGGTGCGGCCGGTCTTCGCGTCGGTGCCCATGTCCGCGATCCACGGCGGCACGAAGTCGAAGGTGACGCGCTGCGGGTGGTACCAGGCTTCCTTGGCGCTGGTCGTCCCGCTGGTTTGCATCGCCTGCCCGGCCTGCGCGCCGTGCCCGGTCGGAAAGTGGTACCCGAAGCCGTCCATGCCAAGGGCGCGGCAGAACTCGCCCGGCGTGAAGTCGGTGCGCCCCTTCATGAGACGCACCTGGATGTCCTCCTCGATGTCGTTCTCTATCCACGGCACCTGGTCGGGTTGCCCTCGCTTCAGCGCCGTCAGTACGCGTTCTCTCGGTGTCATGGCGTGTCCCTTCAGTGCGTAAGCCGGTTGCAGGTTTCAACGCACTCGTAGGCGTCCGGGCTGTAGAAGTCCGCGCCGATTTCCTGCGCGAACTTGGACGTGAGCGGAGCGCCGCCCACGCCGATCCTGACCGCGCTGCGCACGCCGGCCGCGTTCAAGGCTTCTACGGTCTTGCGCATGCTTTCCATGGTGAGGGTGATGAGCGCGCTCATCAGCACGAAGTCCGGCGACTCCTTGCGCACCGCGTCCACGAATCTGTCGGCCGGAACGTCGACCCCGAGATCGACGACCTCGTAGCCCGCGCCTTCCATCATCATTTTCACGATGTTCTTGCCGATGTCGTGGAAGTCGCCGGCCACCGTGCCGATCACCGCCTTGCCCCGCTTCTGCGCGGCCTTACCGACGAGATGCGGCGTGATTACCGGAAGCACCTCGGTCATCGCGCGCGCCGCGATCATCATCTGCGGCAGGAAGAATTCCCCGCTCGAATATTTCTGCCCGACCGCCGACATGGCCGCGATCAGCCCGTCCTTCATGATGGCCGCGGGATCGACGCCTGCCGCGAGCGCGCGTCGCGTCTCCTCGACCGCCTCCTTGCGCTTGCCGCGGATCACCCAGTTCTTGATCGATTCGATGGCTTCCGACATGGCACCCTCATGTGATATGGCACTGATATGTCAATGCTTACAGCCTGTCAACCGCTCTACCGCCTGCGTATGATCCAGATCAAGACTTCAATCGGTGTCCAGTCGTGCTGCGTCGCGATTGAGGCGCTGGCGCACGTCCCTGCCCTCCAGCAGGCGCGGTTCGCAGCCTGCCTCGATGCACATGGCGGCGGCGTGTCCGACGGCGTGGCCGTAGGAGAAGCACTGCGCGGTCACCCGTGCCGAGGCCACTGCTTCGTGCTGCGCGGAGAGACATCGCCCCGCAAACAGCAGCCCTTCTCCGCGCTGCGGCACGAAGCAGTCGTAGGGCACCTCGTACCAATCGTTCAGCAGCCACTCGACGCGGGGTTTTGCGCCCGAGTGCAGCTCGATCGGCCAGGGCGAGCGCGCAATGGCGCCGGGGAACTTGGTGCCCCGGACCACATCCTCGTTGCGCAGCAGCGCAACGCCGCGGGCCTGGCGGGTCTGGCGCACGCCGACCTGCACGCCGGTGTCGTTGACCCAGCTCGCCTCGCAGCCGGCGATGTGATCGCGGAAGAAGCGCGCGTATTCGCGCACCTGCCGCCGTCCCTCGATTTCCGCTTCGGTGAAGTCGGCGGCGGATAGCGGGTTCAGCTCGCGTCCATCGCGTCCGAGGATGCGCGTGCAGTTGCACAGCAGCTCGCCCGGCCGCGTGGTGGTGAAAAGCCAGATCTTGGCGCGCGGCAGGTCGTAGCCCTTGCCGTTGTGGCGCCGCAGGAGCTCGGAAAAGTGCTCCGGCATGATCGTGTCCGGGCCGCAGGCGCGCAGGAAACGGCCGGTGTCCACGCCGCCCAGCCGGAAGATCATGGTGGGATTCTGGACCCGGCCGTCGTCGCCGATGAACGAAGGCAGTCCCGCCATCGCGACGACGTCGGCGTCGCCGCTCGCGTCGATGGTGATGCGCGCCCGAATGGTCAGTTTGCCCTGCTTCGAGTAGGCGCGCAGGCCTTGCACCCGCTCGCCCTCGAGCAGCACCTCCGTCACCGTGCTGTGGAGGTAGACCTCGACCCCCGCCTCGCGCAGCAAGTGATCCGCCGCCTCGCGCCAGACCAGCGGATCGTGAACCCGCGTGTGCGTCTTGCCGTAGCGCACCGGGGCGGTCAGGCCGCCGCGGCTCGCGAGCAACTTCACGAACTCGTCCGCAAAGCCGAACACGACCTGCCGTGGCGGCGCCGCGGCATCCTCGCTGGCCTCGTACAGCCCGCAAACCGTGCCGGAAAGGCCCGCGACGGCGCCTCCGCCGCAGAACCCGTAGCGCTCGATGAGCGCGACGCGCAGGCCCGCGCGCGCGGCCGTGACCGCGGCGGCAACGCCCGCGGCACCGCCGCCTGCAACCACTACGTCAACCTCTCTCGAGAACCCGGGGCGAAGATCGGTCGCAGCGATCGGGGTCACGCAGTCACTTGAAACCGAGCAGCTGCGTCGGCAACCACAGGACCGTCTGCGGGAACACCATGAGAATCGCGAGGGTCACGACTTGCAGCAGGATGAACGGCACCACGCCCTTGTACATGTCCATCAAGCTGATCGATGGCGGCGCGATGCCGCGCAGATAGAAGATCGCCGGCGCGAGCGGCGGCGTCAGGTAGCTGGTCTGGATGATGACCAGGAACAGGATGCAGAACCAGACGGGGTTGAACCCGGCGGCGTTCACCAGCGGCATGAAGATCGGGATGAAAATCAGCAGGATCGAGATCCAGTCGAGCACGAAGCCCGCCAGGAACGCGATGCCGAGCAGCAGAAACAGCAGCTCCCAGCTGCGCAGATCGAAGTGGGCGACCAGCTGGTTGGTGAGCGTGATGCCGCCGGCGGCGAAGAACACGCCGGTGAAAATGGTGCCGCCGAGCAGGATCGCCATGATCATCGACGTAATGCGCAGCGTTTTCAGCACCGAGTCCTGCAGCATGCCGAAAGTGAAACGCCGGTAAAAGAGCGTGAGCAGGATCGCCCCGAAGGCGCCGAGCGCGGCGGCTTCCGTCGGCGCCGCCCAGCCCAGCATGATGGAGCCGAGCACCGCGAAGATGAGGAATAGCGGCGGAATGAGCGCGCTCGCCGTGACCCGCAGCCTGTGCGCGAGCGGCGGATCGTCGGGGCTAGGCGGAATGCGCGGCCCGGCGCCGGGGCGCACCAGGCAAAGGACGAAGATGTAAACGACGTAGAGGCCCGCCATGATGAGCCCGGGGAAAATCATTCCGACGAGCAGGTCGCCCACGGACACGTTGGCCACCGGACCGAGCACCACGACCACCACTGAAGGCGGAATGATGGTGCCGAGCGAGCCCCCCGCGCATATGGTTCCGCAAATGAGCGGCTTGTTGTACGCGTACTTCAGCATCGCCGGGATGGCGAGCAATCCAACCACGGTTTCGGTCGCGCCGACCACGCCGGTGGAAGCGGCGAAGATCACGCACATGATCACGGTGCCGAGGGCCAGGCCGCCCGGCAGGCGCCGCGTCCAGAGGTGCACCGCCTCGAACAGCTTCTCGGCGATGCCCGAGCGCTCGAGCATGGTCCCCATGAACACGAACAGCGGCACCGCGGCCAGGACGAAATTGGAGGCGATGTCCTCGATCTTCTCCATCACCTGGAAGATCACCGCGCCCTTGAACACGAGGTAGCCGAAGATCAGCGCGGTCCCGCTCAACGCGAACGCGACATGCGCGCCGAGAAAAATGAGCACGAACATCCCCAGCAGCATGAAAAGCGGCAGATATTCGGTCATCGATTCTTGTCTGGAAGCGCCCGGTCGGTGAGCACCCGGTAGCAGCGAATCAGCTCTGCGAGTCCCTGCAGCGCGAGCAGCACGAACGCTGCGCCCATCACGGCCCGGAACGGCCAGATCACCGGGTTGAAGGCCGACATGCCCGAGCGCTCCTGGCTCTCGTAGGCCTTCGCGACTTTCTCCGCCAGGCCGAGGGAGAGCCAGAGAGAGAGCGGCAGGAGCAGGACCACGTAGGTGAACGCGTCGATCAGTGCCTGCTTCTTGCGCGAAGCACGGCGATAAAAGATATCGACGCGCACGTGCTCGCCTTCACGCAGCGTATAGGCGAGCCCGATGAGGAAGTGCGTCGCCATCACCATGTAGCCGACCTCGTAGGCCCACAGGGTCGGCTGTCCGAGCACGTAGCGGGAGAACACCTCGTAGCAGCTGGCGATGATCAGCGGGATCACCAGCCACGCGGCGATCGCCCCCGCGGTGCCGCTCACACGATCAAGCCATCGCGCCAATGCGATCAGCATTTGTTGTTATCGGGTCGGCGATTCCGCCCCCGCTTGAGTACGGCGGAAAAAAAGCGGCCGGCGGGCGGATTGCCCGCCGCCGGCCGGACGGATCACGCCTAGGTCTTGACCTTTACATTGCGGTAGCGCGGCGCGTCTTTCCAGAGCGTCTCGAACTCGCGCTGGCTCTTCAGGACCTTCTCGAACCACGGATTCCCGGCTTTCGTCTTGTCCGCCCAGACCCGGCCGCGCTCGCGCGCCGCATATTGCACCTCGGGGTCGAGCTCGATGATTTCGTTGCCGCTCTTGCGGAAGAACTCCAGCGCCTTCGCGTCCTCCTGTCCGATGCGCGTGAAAGTCTCGAAGGTCACAAGCTTCGCAACGAGCTCGATCAGCTTCTTGTCGTTCGCGGAAAGCTTGGCCCAGACGTCCTTGTTGATGCACAGCTCGAACGGCGCGGTCGGCTGGTGCACCCCCGGGATGATCAGGTATTTGGCGACCTTCCAGAACCCCGGGGTGATGTTCTCCCACAGCGTCCCCCATTCGACGGCATCGATCACGCCGCGCTCGAGCGCCGGATAGATCTCGCCTCCCGCCGTGGTGACGGGCGCCGCACCGAGCTCTTTCGACATCTCGAGCCAGGCACCCGCGGTGCGCAGCTTCAGGCCCTTCAGGTCCGCGAGCGTCTTGACCGGCTTGCGCGAGTGCAGGAATACCTCCGAGGTGCGGATGAAAAGCGGCAGCGACACGATGCCGAATTTCTCGTCACGGAACTGCCGCTGCAGCTCGGCGCCGCCTGCTTCGTACATCCAGTGCAGCATGTACTCGGAGTTGAAGCTTCCCGCATAGCCGCCGAACACCACGGTGGTCGGATCCGCGCCCCAGTCGTAGCCCATCCAGGTGTGGCCCATTTCGGCCACACCGTTCTTGACCGTTTCGGGCACCTTCAGCGCGTTGCCGAGCGCGCCGCCGGGGAACACCTGGATCTTCATGCGCCCGCCCGAGAAGAAATCCAGGCGCTCGGCGAATGCCTTGGCGCCGATGTCCATCAGCGGCCCGCCCGCCCAGCCGGTCGCCATCTTCCAGCTGTACTTGGGGCCGGTTTGCGCGAGCGCGGGGGCCGCTGCTGCCAACCCGGCTGCCGTCGCCGCACCTGCCTTGAGAAAATCGCGCTTCTTCATCGCTCCCTCCTTCTCGCCTCTGTGGGTTATTGGGTCGCTGCCCCGGAGTCACGCCGGACGCGCGACCGCCGTCTCCTGCTGATCTACTGCATCCTCGTCGCCGAGGTGCTTCTCGATTTTCGCCCGCAGCTCCGGCTTCACGTGCTTCATGCTGTAGCCGTTGAACAGATGGCCCGCGAGCCCGCGGTTCAGGTCGCTGGTGCCCATGATCCAGTCGGCGATCGGGAAGGTCAGGTTCATGTTGACCTGCATCATGACCCCCTTGTTGTGATGCACCGTGTGGTGCCGGCGGATGGTGTTGATGAACGGCGTATAGCGCACGAACCAGTTGTCATGCACGTGGCAACAGTAGTGGAAGGTCTCGTAGATCAGGTACTGGCCGACGATGGTCACCATCAGGATGTAGCCGGCGTTCGGGTTGATCAACCAGCCGAGCGCAAGCGCGAACGGCGTGCCGAGCGCCATGAAGGTGAACAGCGCGCGCCACGGAAAGAAAATGATGCGCCACTCGCGCGCCGTGCCGACCGTCATTTCGTTGTCGGTGAAGTACTGGTGGTGCTGGCGGGTGTGGCGGTCGTAAATCGCGCGCAGCGCCCAGACGTCCACCAGGCGGTGCATCACGTACTTGTGGATCCACCATTCGAACAGATTCGAAAACGCGAACACCGGAACCACCAGCAGCCATTCCCAGCTGGCGTTCTGCATGCGCCCCACGCACCAGGCGATGACGGCGATGCCGACGAGGTAAATGACCCCGATGTGGAGCGGGCCGTTGTACAGCGGATGAATCTGCGAAACGTACTCCTCCCGGTATCGCGCCTGCCGCGCACCCATCGCGTGGCGCTCTGTCAGGCTGTCTCCGAGTCGTGCCATGTGCGCCTCCTCCTCGCTGATATGTCAGAAATATATTCTCAGCGATTGTCGGCGGTCCGGCGCAAAACGGCAACGGAAAGCGGTCGTTGCTGCAGTGCAGTATGCACCGTCATTGGGCCACGGCGGCGGCGCCTTCGGCGGTCAGCCGCTGGGCGAGCTTCACCGCCTCGACCGCGTTGGGCGCATAGCCGTCGGCGCCGATCTGCGACGCGAATTGCTCGCTCACCGGCGCGCCGCCCACCATGACCTTGCAGCGCTCGCGCAAGCGTCTCTCCTGCAGCCCTTCGATGACCCCTTTCATCTCCATCATGGTGGTGGTCAGCAGCGCAGACAGGCCGAGCACGTCCGGCTGGAATTCCGCTACGGCCTGGTAGAACTTGTCGCGCGACACATTGATCCCCAGGTCGCGCACTTCGAACCCCACGCCCCGCAACATCGTCACCACCAGGTTCTTTCCGATGTCGTGCATATCCCCCGTGACGGTTCCGATGAGGACCTTGCCGCGCTGGCGCTCGCCGTCGGCGGCGAGATGGGGCTCGAGGACGCCCACCGCCACCGCCATCGCCCGCGCCGCGAGCAACACCTCGGGGATGAAAGCCTCGCCGGCCGCCATCCGGTTGCCGACGAGCGTGATCGCGGCGATGAGGCCGTGCTCGAGAATATCGGCGGCACGGACTCCGCGGTCGAGAAGCTCCTGCACATGCGCCTTGATGTCGAGGTGCTTGCCCTTGAAGACGTCCCTGCGCACCAGCGCGTAGTCGTCCTCGGACGGCGTCGGCGCAGCGGCGCGTTTTGCGGCCGCCGGCACCGCTGCCACCGGGCGGTAGGCGCCCGCTTGCAGCGGCAAGCGCCCTTCCCGCTCGATACGCTCGCCGATCCTTTGCAGGCGCGAGAACACCGCCTGTGGCGGCACCTCGTCCGCGATGCCGATGACGATGCGCCCGCCCGGCGCCACGGCATGGAACAGCTCGTCCATGTAGGCCTCGAAATCCGCTTCGCTCGTCCCGGGCAGGACGACGGTCGAAGGGATGCCGCCGAAGAGCGCCAGCTTGGGGCTCCAATGCCGGTAGTACTCGGCGAGCGTCACCTTGGTCATCGGCGCCGGGCAGAAGGACTCGGCGATATGCATTCCCGAATCCCGGATCAGATCCATCAGGCCGCGGTTCTCGCCATCGGTGTGGCAAAGCACCCGCTTGCCGGCCGTCTCGAGAATGCTCGCCGCCTTGCGGATCCAGGGCTGGATCTCCTGCGCGAAATACGGCGGATAGGTGAGCATGTCATCGAAATTGGCGCCCCACCACACCACCTCGGCGGGCGACTCGCGCAGGACGTTCAGCGCCTTGTCCAGCAGCGGCGCGATGCGGTCCGCGAGCCCGCGCATTTCTGCATAGTGATCTTTGTAATGGATGAAGAACTGCGTCGGATCGATCAAGTCGCGCTGGATCAGGTGAAACGGCGACGCGTCGAACGAGCCGATGGCAACCGGCACGCCGTCCTCGCGCATCTCCTCCGCAGCCCAGCGACTAAAGCGCTCGAAGTTCGGCACCACATCCATGTGCTCGAACAGATAGCCCGCCGGCGCGTAGTCGCGCGGCGTCTTGATGAGGTGCTCCACCAGCGCCGGAATGGTGATCCCATGGCGCTGAGAGTCGACGTCGTAGTGGGTCGTCGCGCTAACCATGCCCAGCGGGGTGTGATACTCGACCCGGGTGCGCGCCCCAGCACGGTGCACCTTGACCTCGACATCCTGCGGCAGCACCACGTCAAACACCGTGTCGCGGCTGTAGAAAACGTTGATGCCGCGGTGCAGATACTGCGGCTGGTACTGCGGATCCAGCTGGTTGTCGGCGAAGCGGTGGTGCAGCGCCCAGCCTTCGGCGCGCGCGATCTCGTTCATCGCCCGCCCGGCGTGCTGCTTCGGCAGCGTTCCGGAGGTCGCGTTGGCGAGATACCAGAGATCGAGGCGCGGCACATACGGCAACCGGTCCACCGTCTCCCCGCGTAGTGCCGCAAGAACGCGGGCTTTGTGCGTATACAAGTTGCCCTCCTCCAAAGTCGTCGGAACTATATTAGGCGACTAGCAGCCTGTCCGACCGGGTGGGGCGGAACCTTGACGAGGATCAAAAATAGTCGCTACGCGTGTCGCGTCAGAAATCGACGCTTATCGTCGCGCGGGTGAACGACTCTATCTTGTCGAGCAGGCGATCGACGGCGGTAGCGGCGCCCGCCTCGTCGCCTTGGGCGATGGCGCGGGCGATGTCGGCGTGCAGCTTCGCCGTCTCGGGCATGTCGGCCGCCTGCTTGTAGTGCAGATACCAGAAGCGTCGCGAGAGCGACTGCATGAGCGCCATCGCCCCGGCGGTGAACTCGTTGCGAGCGGCTCTGAGGCAAAGCTCGTTGAACTCCCGGTCGATCCTCATGAAAGTGGTGTCGTCGTTCCGGCGCGCGCTCTTCTCGAACAGCTCCGCCAGCTCGGCGAACCTGGCGCGCTCCTCCGGTCCCGCGCGCCGCGCGGCGCAGCGGCCCAGAAGCCTCTCCACCTCCCGGCGCAATTCGAGCAGGCGCAGCTGGCTGTTGACGTTGATATCGGAAACGATGACGCCGCGCCGCGGGAGAATCTTGACCAGGCGTTCGCGCGCGAGCCGCTGCAGCGCTTCGCGGATGGGCGTGCGCCCGATGCGCAGCCGGCGGGAAAGCATCGCCTCGGATACGGCCGAGCCCGGCGGCAGCTGCAGCGTGACGATCAGCTCCTCGAGATAGGTGTAGGCCTTGTCGGTGAGCGTGAGCACGGCGTCCAGCTCCGCCGCCGCGCGGCGCACGGGCTGCGCTCGCTTCATCACACGTGCCGCCGCTTTTCTACCAGGTCGAGGAATCGCTCGTACTCCTTCTGGTCCACGATGTAGCTGTGATCATCGTCGGGGAACGTGCCGCCCTTGACGTCGTTCACATAGGCCTTGATGCCGTTCACCGCCACCTCGGTGAGATTGGCGTAGCGCTTGGTGAACTTCGGCTTGAAGTCGGTGAACACGCCCAAGAGGTCGTAGCAAAGCAGGATCTGGCCGTCGGTGCCCGAACCGGCGCCGATGCCGATGGTGGGGATCTCGAGCTGCTGGCTGATCACTTTGGCGATCTTCGCCGGCACCGCCTCGAATTCCAGCATGAAGCAGCCCGCGTCCTGGATGGCGAGCGCGTCCTCCAGGATCTTCATCGCCGCCTCCGCGGTGCGCCCCTGGATCTTGAACCCGCCGAACATGGCGATGGTGTGCGGCGTGAGCCCGATGTGCGAGGCGGTGGGAATTCCGGCATCGACCAGCGCCTTCAGGATATGCGCCTGCGACCTTCCGCCCTGCGGCTTGACCGCGTCGCACAGGGCGTCCTGCATGAAGCGCGTGGCGTTGGCGAGGGCGCGATCGACCGTGTTGTAGCTCTGATAGGGCATGCAGCCGAGGACGAAGGTGTCCGGGGCGCCGCGCCGCACGGCCAGCGCGTGCATCACCATCATGTCCATGGTGGCGGGGATGGTGCTCGGGTAGCCGTGCGCCACCATGGCGAGGCTGTCGCCGACCACCGCCACGTCGATCCCTGCCATCTGCGCCCACTTCGCCGACGTATAGTCGGGCACCGACATGTAGACCATCTTCTCGCCGGTGCGCTTCGAGTCGCGGATTTCCGTGATGGTGCGCTTCTTCCGCTCGGCCATGGCCGCTCCCCAATATTGATATGCCACTCATATACTACTGATTTTGCCGATCACGCGAAGCACCCAGCGCCGCTGTCGAGGCGAAGCAGCGCCGATTGGTTCTTGACGGATGGTGCCCGGGGCCGGAATCGAACCGGCATGACCGGTTAAGGTCGGGGGATTTTAAGGCGCTACATCCGCTGTTTCCGGCTGTATCCCGTTGCCTATGTTGCGGGCGCACAGAGCCGATTTTCCCTCTCGCCACCGTCGCTTATTGACTTCACTTGTATCCGGCTGCGTTTTTCCGGCTACAATGCCTGCGGGGACTATTACGGGGACCTGCCCATGGCGAAGCGCCCGCTCTTCTTCACCGACGCCTACCTGCAGAAGCTGAAGCGGGAGCCCGGACCCTTCAAGAAAACTGAGACGGCCGCCGGCCGCGGCGAAGGCCGGCTCATCGCGAAGAAGGCGGCTGGCGGCGCGCTGGAGCTCTACTACCGGCAACGCACCCCCTACGACAAGCTCATCAAGCTCGGCACCTATGACGCGCCCGGCGATCTCGCGCGCATCCGGCGCAAGCTCCGCGCTACCCGCGCCCGCCAGATCGACACCGGCGACGCCAAGGCGGCGCTCCAGGCCGAGAAGCGCCAGAAGGACGCCGAGCGCCGCAAGGGCACGCTCGAGCAGCTCTGCTCAATCTATATCGATGCGCTGCGCGCCGCGAAAAAGGAAAGCACCGACCGGGTAGAGGCGATCTTTCGGCGGAACGTCATCAAGCCCTTCCCGCTGCTCGCCAAGGGCAAGGCGAGCGCCGTCACCGCCGACGACGTCAAGCAGACCCTCGCTCGCATGGTGCGGCGGGGTGTTACCCGGCAGGTCAACCTCACCCGCGCCTACCTCCACGCGGCTTTCGAGCACGCCGTGAAGTCCGACAACGACCCGCGCACCGTCGCCCAGGCCGGCGTGCTGTTCAGTCTGAAGGTGAACCCGGTCGCCGCCGTGCCGATCATCGGAGAGTACGAGCGGACACTCGACCGCACGCTGAGCGAGGCCGAGTTGCGCGAATTCTGGAACGCGCTCGACGCGGCGCCGTTGGTGCAGCGGCAGGTCCTGCGGTTCAACATCGCCCTTGCCTGCCAGAGGCCTACGCAGCTTCTGCGCGCGGACTGGTCCGCGTTCGACTTTGACCTGGAAACCGAGAACTACCGAGGCCCGGCGCTGCTCCTGCGCGATGCAAAAGGGCGCGGCGGTGCACGTGATCACCTGCTGCCGCTCACATCGTTCGCGCTCGAGCAGTTCAAGCCGCTGCGCGATCGTATCGGGCTTACCGCCCTGCCCTTCACGACCGACGGCACGAAGCGCCTGACCCTCGAGACTCTATCGGCTGTCGTAACCGAGATATCGAAGGCGCTGGAAAAGTCGCACGACATCCCGGCATTCCAGCTTCGCGACCTGCGCCGCACGGCCGAGACCATGCTGCAGAAGCTGACCATCGACAAAGAAGTCCGCGCTCACCTGCTCAGCCACGGCCGCACGCGCGGCGTGCAGGGTAAGCATTACGAGAGATACGATTTCCTGCCCGAGAAGCGCCAGGCGCTCGAACGGTGGGCCGCGCACCTGAAGCGGATCATCGCCGGCCAAAAGGAGGAAAAGATCGTCGCCTTCCCGGCGGCGTGAGAACACCGCGCCGGCCGGATGCCGGCAAGAGCGGGGCAACCGCGCGCTGTAATCGCGCGGCGCCCCTAACCACCACCAGCGAAGGAGACTCGCATGGCAGCAGCTAAAAGCAAGCGTAGCACCAAGCCGGATTTTGCTCAGATCATCGACATCGAGGCCGCGCGCCTCGCCGGCATCGTTGAAATTCTTGATCACGTCGGACCAGCAAGCGGGATCGACGATTCGATTGGCGTTTGCCGCGACGTGATCGACGAGGTCAACACAAAGATTTCCGAAGTCGCTAGGGACCTGCGGAGGCGCTATGCACAAGGCTAACGCCCGCAGCACCCGCACTGATCACGCGCTGGACCGCGCAGCGATACTCACCGAGCAGGCGAAGGACCTGGCCAGCATCCTGCTGGACAAGCATCAAAGCGATACCGACGAAACCTTGACGCTGCTGAACGTGCTCCGCGACAAGATCGCGGAGGTCGATTCCATCGTGCTCGAAGAGATCAGCAAGGGGTCCATGGATAACGCCGAAAACTCGAACGTGACCGAGCTGCGCGGCAACGCCAATGAGCAGGCCCGCGCACGCGAGGATTATCGGCTGTTGCACCACACTACCGCCGACCAGTTGCTCGACGACGCGATCCGCCTGCTCTCGCTGCTCGAGCTATTCGGCGACGTGGGCGAAGATTATCCTGTCGACCCGAAGGCAGTAGCGACCGCGGCGAGCACGATCGTCGCGGTGCTGCGCAAGGCGCAGTCGCATCACCGGGATGCTCTATGACCCGCGCCTACGCTCTGAAATGCCCGCCGCCGCGCGTCACGGAGAACAAGCGGCCCGGGCAACGCCTGCGCGACCACGGCGCCCGCCGACGCGAGAATGCATGGCGCGCATTTCAAGCGGCATGGCAGAAGCCGATCAACGAGATGCGCGGCACGGCCGAGGAATTTTTTCACATCCGGCGCAACGTGCTGGTGCTGAACCGCGTGCAGACGGCACGGCTGTTGCGCGTCACGAAGGACTCCGTGCTGAAGTGGGAGCACGGCGTGCATCCGGTGCCCTTCTACGCCTTCCTCGCGCTGCTGCTGATAAGCGAGAGCGTGCATTACAAGCTTGCGAACGAGCAGTGGAAGGACTGGCACTTCGCCGAGCGCTTCGACGCTGATCAAGTCTTGCCGGCGAAAAAGCGGAAGAGCATCGCTTACCTCATCCACCGGCGAAGCGGCGCGTGCTTTTCGAGCGACGACTTGTTGTTCATTCACGGGCAGATCCAGAAGCTCGCGCAGCTCGAAAGCGAGGCGCTGGCGCTCCGCGACAAGGTCGACGAGCTGGTAGGCGAGAACACGCATCTGCGCGAAATGTTCAGGGTGGACGGCGTGACGGCAGAACTGCACGGCATGCGCGCGCAGCTCGACGCGCTGCTCGGGAGAGTCAATACCGCCACGGTGCTGCCGCTGCGCGCCGTGGAGGGAAAGGCAGCATGAGCAAGAAGAACCCCGGGCCCAAGCGCCCGGGGCGCTCTGCGAACGATCGGCGCTATCTTCGGCATGCCGCGGAACTCGATCGCGCTGCCCAGCAGATCGTTAAGCAAATTGGCGGCGTGGTGGAGGTGCGATCGCCTGACGGGCGAGTCGGTGTCGCGATAGGGCCTCGCGTTAAGTCGTCGAACATTCAGCCTTTGCCGCGCGAGCGCCCGGGGCGCCCTGCCCGCGTTGATCTCGCGCTGCTGCGCGGTGTAGATGTGGATCGCGAGCTCCTCGCGTGCCTGATCGAAGAATCCTGGCCCACCGATGGGCCCGAGGCATGCGCGATCCGTAAAAAGCCGGCGGCGCGGCAATCACGCCGCGCTCCTGACGAGATCCGCCAATTCATGGCCTTGGTGTTCTGTACGCACTTCAAGGCAAAGGGCGCCACGCACGACGAGGCCATTGCCGGCGCGGCCGAAAAGGTATCGCGAGGCATAGACGCGGTGCGCTCCTGGCTCAAGGCCGGCCAGCGCGCGCGCGATGCCGAAATGGCGCTCGAGTACCGGGAATTTAGGAAGCGCTTCACGATCAACGAGTCTCTCTTGAAGTGCATGCGCGGCTGGGGCTACGGCGACGGCAAGGCCGATGCCCGAGGCCGCTTCGCCGGGCTCGATCACGTCAAGCAGGCCCTGAAGAAGCAAGGCATCGCCGAGGTAGCGCGCACGAGCCTGAAGGCCAAGCGCGAGCGCACCCCTCGCTCCTGAATCTGTACCCTCGTTAAATCGTCCTCACGCTGTATTTAGTTGTCCCGTGTGCAAACGGAGGCAACTATGAACCAAGCGCCACAGGTCGAGCCGAGCGAAAAACCGGCAGGCCGCCCTCTCGGGAAATTCTTGGTCGCCGTCGGCGTGTCCAGGGCGACTTACTACAAGCTCGAGCCGGACTGCGTACCGGCGGGCGTGCGAATCGGTAGGAAAATCATCGTGACCGAGGACCCCGCCGCCTGGCTCGCTCGCATGGCGAAGCGCGGCTCGGCAACCACCAAGCGCAGCAAAGCCGCGGCGTGAACGCCCACATGACTGCGCCGCCGGGGCGGACACCCGGTCTGCCGCGTCGCCGACACCGATCTGAGGGCGCGGATGATCCTGAACGATCGCAATGGCGGCTACTTGCCCATGGTGATCGGCTCGCGCATGGAAGCGCTCGTGGTGCTGATCGCGCACGAGTTACGCCACCTATGGCAGGCCAAGCACACCCGCGGCAAGGTGTACGGCGCTCGAGGGCGCTTCAGCGAGCGTGACGCTGACGCCTATGCGTTGCGCATGCTTCGGCGTTTTCGGCGCGGAGAATTCGCATGAGCGCCGACCTACCAGCCGCGGGCCTCGCGGCGCAGATCAACGTCGTCTTCGGCTGGGCCAGGGCGTGAAGTGGGCCGCCCAAAGAAATCGGTCGACGCCTGGAACATCTTCTCCGGCATCTTCGAAGACCTGCTCGCGGACCACGCCACCGTGGGGGAGATCATGAAGAGCCGGACGGCGCGCCGAGGCCGCGGCAAGGCTCAAAAAACGCTCGCGCTGATCGCCGCCGCCGCCCGCATCCTTGAGGAGATCCAGCCGGCATCGATTCGCGCTGTCTGCTACCGGCTCTTCACCGAGGGGCTGATCAAGTCGATGGAGAAGTCGAACACCAACACGGTGAGCCGGCTGCTGGTCGGTGCCCGCGAGGATGGTGAGATTCCGTGGGGATGGGTGGTCGATGAGACCAGGGTGGCCGAGTCGATTGCGACCTGGGAGAACCCGACCGAGATTATCGAGGCGACGGTCCGCGACTACCGGAAGAATTACTGGACCGATCAGCCTGAATGGGTCGAAGTCTGGTCCGAGAAGGGCACCATACGCGGCACCCTCGCCCCGGTGCTCGATAAGTACGGCGTCACCTTTCGGGTGATGCACGGCTACGGCTCGGCCACGGCGTTGAACGACATCGCAGACCAGACCAAGCGCTCCGACAAGCTGCTCACGGTGCTCTACGTGGGCGACTGGGACCCATCTGGGTTGCACATGAGCGAGGTGGATCTCCCTGATCGGTTAAATCGCTACGGTGCAGACGTGAACATTTTCCGCGTCGCATTGGACGATGAACACGTAGGTCCTCGCCTCCCCTCGTTTGAAGTCGAGAGCAAATCCAAGGATCCGCGATACGCCTGGTACAGCAAGCGCTACGGCAGGAAGTGCTGGGAGCTCGATGCGCTCTCGCCTGTGATTCTGCGCGACCGCATCGAACTTGAGATCACGTCACGCCTTGACCGGGAAATCTGGCGCCGGGCGATCGAGGTAGAGGCCGTCGAACGGGAGTCCATGCAGTCCTTTCTGAGTAAGTGGCCGAGTATTTCTGGGCAGGCCCATAAATGAGCGCCGATCAGATGATCGAGCGGACGGGGATCGTGCGGCTCACCAGGGCGGCCGCGAATCCCATCGCCATCGCACCCGACAGCAGCACCCTGACCGAGCAGGCGGTGCTCGGCGCCATCCTCCTCGACGGTGCGGCGCTGGAGCGCCTGAAGCTCGGCGTCGTGCACTTCGCGACCGAGGAGCATCGCTACATCTTCCAGGTGATGCTCGACTGCCGCGAGGCCGGCGACGCGATCGACTTCGTCAGCGTTTCGCAACGGCTTACCGATGCCGGGCGCGCCGATCTCGTGGCGTACGTGGCGCTCCTCGCCGAGAATTCCGCCGGCTCGGCGAACATCGAGCGCTATGCCGCGGTGGTGCTCGAGCGGGCGCAGCGGCGCGACTTGGCCGCGCTCGGCGCGGATCTCGTCGAGCGGGCCAATTCGCCGGCCGTCGACATCAGCGATCTCCGGCGCGAGATCGGCACGCGGCTGCAGGCGATCGGCGCGGGGCGCGAGGCCTGGCCGGCGCTCAACATCGCGAAACTCGCCGAGCGTGAGCCGCAGCGCCCGCGTCACATCGTGCCGGATTGGTTTCCGGCCGGCGAAGTAACGCTGCTCGCCGGCCACGGCGGGGCCGGCAAATCCGGCGTCGCGCTCTACCTCGGCGCCTGCATCGCTCTCGGCGCAAGCTGGTGCGGCATTGCTACCGAGCGCAGGCGCGTCGTGTATGTATCCGCCGAGGACGGGGCCGACGTGCTGCATTGGAGACTCGCCCGGATATGCGCGCACCTACAGGTCGCGCTCGCCGATCTGGCCGGGCATCTCGAGCTGCTCGACGTGTCGCACCAGGACGCCGAGCTGATGCTCGAGCCCGGGCGTGGCGACGAGCCGATCCTGACCGCCAGATACGACTCGCTGCGCGAGCGCCTCACCGACGCCACGGTGCTCATCCTCGACGGCGCTTCCGACCTGTACGGCGGCAACGAGATCGTGCGCAGGCACGTCCGCCGCTACGTGCGGGCGCTGCGGCGGCTGATCGGCCCAGAGGGCGCCGTGCTGCTCCTCGCGCACGTCGACAAGGCCGCGGCGCGCAACGGCGCCGAGAGTGATCGATACAGCGGCTCGACCGCGTGGCACAACAGCGTGCGGGCGCGCTGGTCGCTGGCGGCCGACGGCGAGGCCCTCGCGCTCACGTTGGCGAAAGCGAACCACGCCAAGGCCGGCGCCGAGATCCGGATGCGCTGGGATGCCGAGGCGCGCCTCTACGTCGCCGACCAAGCGCCGACCGAGGGCGGAATCGTCGGGGCCATCCGCGAGCGCCAGGAGCGCGAAGGCGTCCTGGTTGCGATGCGCGCCTGCGCCGCCGCAGGGGTCATCGTGCCGGCCGCGCTGCAGGGCCCGAGGACCGCGTACAACGTGCTCAGCGCGCGCCCCGAACTGCCCGATTCGCTGCGCTCAGGACCACAGGCTGGCCGCCGTTTTCGGGCTCGATTGGAGGAACTGCGCCAAATTCACGCAGTAATAGAGCGCGAAATACGGCGCAGCAACCGCCATTCCACGCTCGCATTGGTACTCGCTGACAGAGGGAATGCGCCACATGCGCCACATTCGCAGAACTGAATACGGCGCGGCCCCCAGTGCGCCATATGCGTCGCATTCTGGCGCTAGGGGTATGGGGATATATATGCGGCGCACTCCGACCGGGAGGCGGCCGTGCTGAGCGTTTTGTGCAGCGGCACCCTGACCCGCGACTCACAGGAGCGCACCAGCGCCGCCGGCAAGGCCTACTGCACGGCCTTGGTCCGCGTGCCCTGCGAGGATGCCGACGCGATGCTGTGCTCGGTCATCGCCTTTGCGCCGGATGCGGTGCGCGGCCTCCTGGCGCTGACCAGGGGCGACGCGGTATGCATCGCCGGCCGCGCGAAGCTCACCTCCTGGTCGAAGGACGGCGAGGAGAAGCACGGGCTCAGCGTGGTCGCCGACCGGGTGCTGAGCGCCTACGCCGCCGGCCGGGCGCGCAAGGCGGCCCGGGAGGCCGAGGAGTGCTCGGCATGACGCCCGACGCCAGGATGCTCTTCGCCGTGCTCGAGGCCGAGCGCCTCGCCGATGCGGGCGCTGTGGCCTCGTACTGCGTAGTGCGCGCCGCCGAGCGCCATGCCGTCGACCCCTACGCGGTGGCCGTGCACTGGCTCGCCAAGCTGCTCAGCGTGCAGCGCGCCCGGCGAGCCGTTGCAGCGATGCAGGAGGGCGACCGTGGCGCGTGAGCGCGAGCAGAAGGAACTCACCACGAAGCTGTTCTCGACAGCAGCCAAGCTCGCCTCCGAGGCGCTGCATGCTGCGCCGGACGTCGCACTGCCGCCTGGGCGACTCGACGTGCGCGTCGCCGATGTCCTGGGCGCCCCGCGCGTGACCGTCGTCTGGCGCGTCGAGGCCGACGGCCGCGAGCTCACGGTCGGCGACTACACGCTCCATGCGCGCGGGAGGAGCAACTGATCCGCCCTAGCTTCCCACAGGGGCCCCCTGCAGGCCGCGGCAAGAGAGGCGGCAGGGTTGCGGCATCACCCCGATGCTGCGCTGCACCTGCGGACTCCTGCGCAGTTTCCGCGCTGCACAGGGGGGGTTAAATGTTAATCGTTCTCAACTGTTAGCGACCCCTTCCGCCCGCACGCGGAGATTTTTTTCCCCTAAAAAGGCGTAATTCAAGATGGTGGAAAAACCAGCCTGCCTCTCATGCGGTACCCCATTTAAACGTCGGCGAGGTAGTCCTGGGCGACCGCGCGCCTATTGCAGCGAGCCTTGCCGCAGGGCGTCTGAATTTGAAATTCGCATGATCCTTCGGCGGATCGAGCGCCAGCAGATCGAGCTGCGTGAGCTCACCTCGAAGGCGGGCATCTACATACACATCGGCTCCAAGCATTACCTCGACCCCGAAGAGAGGAAGTCCCGCGCGCACGCCGTGCGGCGCTGGCTCGAACAGGACCGGGCGAAGCTGCGCGCGCTGCTCGGCGCGAAGGCGGCGTCCGCATGACGTCGGCGCTCGCCCTGGCGGCGGGCCTCGTCGGCGCCGGCTGCGTCGCCGTTGGCCTGTGGCTCATCCATCCAGCAGCGAGCTTGATCTTCGCGGGCGCGCTCGTCTGGCGCGGCGCCGTGCACATGGCGAATCAGAAATAGTGCGCGACCGCTCGGCCCATGTCAGCGCATACCTGGCCGATCGGAATCCGTGGCGTCTGGTCGACGCGGCGCTCGAATTCTCGCGCGCGCATCCCGACAAGGCGCTACCGCCGTGGCTCAGTCGGAGGCTGATGCTCGCGCTAGCCGCGATCCGTTCCGGCAAAAGGCCGCCGCAGTTTCCCGACCCGCGCAGCACGTTGCTGGAAGACGTTGCGCTGCGCGATGAAGTCGCCGCGCTTTGCGCCGGCGGTAAGTTTCGGAGCAAACGCGCCGTGCTGCTGCACGTGGCCTCGCGCCACGCTATGAAGTTTGAGACGCTGCGGGCGCGCGTTCTTCGCGCCGAGCCAGCAATGGGTGCCGAAATCGCGCTTTTTGATACCCACCGCGCGCGGCGGCTATGGTGCGAGCCACCATGAAAGAAAAGCGCACACCCGACGGTCGGTTGATCCTGGTGGAGTGGTGGGAGCTCGTGTCGCGGCGCGAGCGCTGGCCGGTGAGTCCGATGTTCGAGAGCCGCGCACAGGCGGAGGACGCGCTCGAGCTCATGCGCGGCCAAGTCCCAGACCTCGAGATCGTGCCGGGTTACCGATGCTTCGACCCCGGGTCCGCACTGCACCGAGCCGCAGCGCAGCAGCTGCGGGGGCGGATCATCCCCGCTGGATGCCGCCGATGAATCGCCCGACGCCAGCGGAACACGACCGCGAACTCCGAAACTTCCTGATGCGCGAGGTGCGCATCGAGGATCTCGCCGACGGCGGCGTGCGCATCGTTGGCCATGCCGCAGTGTTCGATCAACTCTCCGAGGACCTCGGTGGCTTCCGCGAGCGCATCAAGCGCGGGGCCTTCGCGAAGTCTCTCCGGCGCGACGACGTGCGGGCGCTTTTCAACCACGACGAGAACTTTGTTCTCGCCCGCAACCGTGCCGGGACGTTGACGCTGGAGGAGGATGATGTCGGGCTCAAGTCGATCATCCACGCCCCGCCGACCACGTGGGCCCGCGATCTCGCGGTCAGCATGCGGCGCGGCGACGTGAACCAGATGTCCTTCGCCTTCGCCGTCAGTAAGGAAGGCCAGCAATGGCGCAAGCGCGACGATGGTTTGTGGGAGCGCAGCGTCTCCGAAGTATCGCGGCTGTACGACGTTTCGATCGTCGCTTTTCCAGCCTATCCGCAAGCCACGGCCGCGGTGCGCGCGCTCGAGGATCTGAAGGCGCACCGGTGGGACCAGTTGACCCCTGACCAGCGCCGCCGGGAGCGCACGGAGGGCGCGCTCGCGCGCTCCGGGCATGGGGATGCGGACCCTTACATGCGACGCGCCGAGGCTCGGCTGCGCCAGATCGAGGATGAGATCGCGGCCGGCTCGACCGATGACTACCGCCGACGCCTGCGTCGCATCATTTCCGACACGTAGAGGACAACATGAAATTGCCAGCGCTCAACGATTTTCCCGAATACGCGGCAGTGCGCCGTCGGCGCGACGAGCTCAAAGCCGAAAAGCACGCGGCCGAGCAGCAGTTCGCCGCCGCACACACCGAACTGGAGCGGTACCGCTTCGGCGCCGCGCCGTCGGCGGTGGACGCGCAGGCGCGCGCGCTCCTCGCCGGCCAGGGTGTGCCAGCCGATCCAGCTTCCGCATTGCGCGAGCGGGCGGCCGATCTTCAGCAAAAGCTGCAGGTGCTGAACCGCGCGCTCGAGCTGAACTACACCGAGCTGCAGGCCGTGCGCGCCCGCGTGTCGCGCCAGATCTGCGCCAAGGTCGCGCCCGACCATCGCAAGCTCGCCCTCAAGGTCCTGCAGTCGGCGCAGACGCTTGCCGACGCCGAGCAGGCCGAGGCGAGCTTCCGGGCCGAGCTCGAGCGCGGCGGCGTTGAGACCGGCCCGCTGCCGATCGTCCGGCCCGCCGGCTTCGGCAGCGTGGAAAACCCAAACTCGAAAATCACGTGGTTGCTGCGAGAGGCGCACCGCGCCGGCATTCTCGCGCTTGCCGACTTGCCAGAGCCCGTGCGCCGGATCGCGACGCCCAAACCGCTGCCGGAACGGATCCGCAGGGACCGCGACCGCTCGCCCGATCGCCAAACGATCGCCGAGGACAAATTGCGCGCCCGCCTCGCAACCTCGAAGGCTCGCGCCGCGTGAACTTCTTCATTCCCTGCTCCCGTTTGGCGACGAGCGCGGGGATCGCCGGCCGCTGTGTTTTGCGTTCGTTCCACAGCGGCCGGCACCTTTTCTCTCAGTGAGGTAGCGCATGTCCGCTCCAGCCGGTGAACTGCTTGTAAAGATGGCGATGGATATTGCCGACTTTACGGCCAACGCGAACAAGGCCGCGCGCCATGTCGAGCGATTCAATGAGCGCCTCACCACCGCAGCCCGTGGGCTAGTCGCGCTCGCCACCACCGGGACGTTCGCATATCTCGCAAAAACCACGATTGCGGCCACGGCTCGCTTGGACGACCTAGCGGAATCGACGAGCCTCGCGGTCGAGACGATGTCGAGCCTGGAGCGCACGGCCTTTGTCGGCGGCCGGCAGATGCAGGATCTGGTGATGCCTACTGCGACGCTCGCCAGAGCCATGGCGGAAGCGGCCGGCGGAAATCAAAAGTTCCTGATGTCGTTCAAGGCGCTGGGGTTCACGCAGGAACAGTTGAAGAGATCGAAGTTCGACGACATCTACGTCGAGTTTGCGAAAAAAATCTCCAACGCCGAGAACCCCACCAACGCGCTCGGCCACGCGATCATGCTGGCCGGACGGCATGCACATGGCGCCATGCCGTTCTGGAAGGACTTGGCCGAGACCGGCCTCGAGCATGCACTCATTACCGCGCAGCAGGCGGCCGAGGCCGAAAGGCTAGAGAAGGAAACGCGCAGGGCGATGCTCGCCTTCCGGGACGCCAAGGACGAGGTCGTCATCGGCATGATCCCCGCGCTCACGAGCTTGGCCCAGCAATTCAACGCGGCCAGGGACGCAGCGGAGGGCGCCGTCGGAGCGGTGACGAACTTCTTTCGCATCAGCGGCAAGCAGGCGGCCGACCCCGCGGCCGCGCTCGCTGAGGTCGAGGCGCGACTCGCCAAACTTAGGGCGGACCAGGCGGTGCTCGCCGGGCCGAGCCTCGGCGCGAAGTTCAACCGGATGATGGCACCTGAGGATCTGGAGATCCTCGCTCACCAAATCGACTTCGCAGAAAAGCAACAGCGGACGCTGGAGAGCTTACTCAAGCGACAGCGCGCCAGAGCCGCCTCCGATTCGAGTTCTCCATTCTTCGAATTCGGGGGGGGAGGTATGACGCAGGTCCCGCCCCCGATGGACGATGCGATCCTCAAGCGCCAGATCTCCGCCATCCAGCAGATGGAGGAGAAGAAGAAAAGCCTGTTCAACCTGAACGAGCAGGAGATCGCGCTTGAGCGCATCCGCGCCGGGACGTGGCGCGACTTCGACTCCGACGCCAAGGTTCGGCTCCTGAACCTCGCGCTCGAGATCGACTTGCGCAAGCAGCTCGTCGACCGCATTGAAACTGAGGCGCGGAATGTCGAGGTGCTGCGCCAGCGCTTCGATGATGCGGGCGACGCCCAGCGCGACTACATCATGGGGACCGTCGCTGCGGTGGATCAGGCGCGGTTCGAGGTGAACCTCATCGGAAAGGTATCGGCCGAGGTGGAGAGGCTGAACGCCCTGCGGGCGATCGATCTCGATCTCCTCAGTCGCAAGCGCGACATGTCCGCCAGGTTCGGCGACGATGTGGCTGGCGCGCAGGCCGAGACTCGCCGCCTGGATGCGGAGGCCGCGCGCAGGCGCGACCTACTCATGCCGATTATTGCGGGCAGTCAGCAGCAGCGCCGCAACGACATGATCCTGCAGAGTATCGATCTCATCCAGCACGAGACTGTGGCGCTCACGATGTCGCGTCGCGAGCAGCAGAAGGTGCTCGCCATCCGAGTGATCGAGGCGCAGCAGTTCGGGCGCGTGCTCAGCGCGCAGGAGCGCTCGGTGATGCTGACCGAGGAGGACATAAAAGCGCGCGAGCGCCTGATCGCTGCGATCGAGCGGCAGCAGCAGGTCGAGCGGTCCTGGGTCACTGGGGCTGTGACTGCGCTGCAGAACTATGCCGACGAGGCGACGAATGCGGCGCGCAACGTCGAGATGGTGTTCTCCAACGCCTTCCGCGGCATGGAGGACCTGATCGTCGATATGGCGATGACCGGGAAGGCGAGTTTCAAGGACTTCGCCAATTCGGTGATTGCTGACATCGGGCGCATGGTGGTGCGCCAGAAGATCACGGGCCCGGCGGCGAACGTGATCGGTAGCGTGATCGGCAACATGTTCGGCGGCGGCGGTGGTGCGAATTTCGGCAGCGCTGGGGCCGGCGACGTGATGGCGGTCACGAACGTCGGGACGGCGGCGCACGGCGGGCGCATTCGCGGCCCGACGCTCGTCGGGGAGCGAGGCCCGGAGATATTCAACCCGGACGCTGGCGGGTCGATCACGCCGAATCACATGCTCGACAAGATCGGCGGCGGAGACATGAACATCAACATCACGGTCCAGGCGCTCGATCCGAGGACGGCGGCGCAGGTCATCGCGGCGAACGCGCAGACGATCATCAGCGTATTCCGGCGCGAGGCGAACCGCCGCGGCAGCAAGACGGCGTTCGGATAGGTCGATGACAATCTGCAACTTGCTGATCGCGGCCGACGGCCAGACCGCGGTCCTCAGCACTTGCACGGAGCACATCGCCGAGGATGGCCGCGTGCTCGAGCGCAGCAAGTTCTGGACGATTCCTCACCGCGGCGTTGTTCTCGGATGCCGTGGTTCGTACTCGTTCCACCATGTCGCGGCCGGCCTGCTGCGTGACATCAGCGAGCCTGACCTCGAGAGCTTCGCCTACGCGGCGCGTGACGCCTTGCAGAGCCAGGAGGCGATGGGGGTGAAGCGCGACTGCTACCGGTCCATGCCGGCCGGATTGCCGGATGGGACGGAGGTCATCCTCGTTGGCTATTGCGAGGACCGCGAGCGCTGCCTCGCCTTCGCGCTGACGAGCCCGCACCGCAACGCCGGCTTCGAGATCGAGCCCATTTCGCGAGACTGGCGCGCGCCCTGGCCGAAGGATGGCGCCCCGGTGCTCTCGAGCTATCTACCGCCGGACTTCGACGAGCTCGACCTCGCCGACCGCGTATGCCTGCTCGCGCAGGTTCAGGTCCGCGCCGCGCGCTGGCAACAACCGTGGGCGCCGTACGGCGGCAAGCTCCTCATCGCGCACGTCGACCGCGACGGCATCCGCGTCGAGCGCGGCTGCGACCTCCTGCCGCGCGCGCGGGCGCCGGAGGTAGCGGCCTATTGCACCGGAACAATTCGCGCGCCGAGGAGCTGAGCGATGCAGGGACAAATCGTCGACCCGATGGGGCAACTCCAAGGCATTGGCGTACTCACGCGCATCAGCACGGTGACACTGATCAGCACCGCGAAGGGTATCGCGTGGCATCCGAGAACGAATCGAATCTTCGCTTGCGATTACGGCGCCGCGCGGGTGGCGATCGTGAACCCGTTGCGCGATGTGAAGTTGGCCGACATCGTGCTCACCGCAGGCCCGACGGGCATAACGTACTGTCCGACCAATGACCGTATGTACGTGCAGGCTAACGCGGTTGAACTCAAGGTGATCGACCCTTACGAGCGCGATGTTGAGGCCAGCATCTCCTACGGATTTGGAGGGGGGCAGGGAGACAGCGGATGCTTCTGCCCAACTAGCGATCGGCTCTACTTCGCGGACAGCGTCATTGATGTCGTGAACCCCGCGACCAATTCAGTCGAAACCTCGATCGGAAGTCCGGGGTTCGGGGCGATTAGCGGCATCATCTACTGTCCCTCGAACGGCTTGATCTACGCGCCGCGCTTCAATTTCGGCGATGTGAAGGTCATCAATCCGCTGACCAATACCGTGGTCGCAACGATCACGGTTGGCACGAATCCGTACTATCTATGCTATTGCCCGGAGAACGACCGCATCTACGTCACTAACTCAGGCGCGAACACGATCTCGGTGATCAATCCCGCCACCAACACAGTCGTCGCGACGCTATCGAACGCGGGAAGCCCGACGGATTTCTACGCACCGTACGACATCGCTTATTGTCCTGCCTCGCGGCTGATCTACCAGGTGAACTTCGGCGACCAGCACGTCAACGCGATCCGGCCGTCCGACAATTCCGTGATCGCAAGCACGAACGTCGGCATCGCTCCCTGGCGCCTGATGTGGGTACCGCGCGTCGGGAAGATGTACAGCTCGGGGAACGGGTTCCTCACCGCGTTCTCGGTCTGAACGCCGCGCGCGTTGTCAAGGCCCGGTAAACGGGAAGGTGGATATGGGACCAAAGGGCGGAGGCGCGTAGCATCGTAAATCGTCATCGGCTGCACTTGGGGCAGCGCAGGTCCGCGCGCCGACGCAGAGGTTCGGAGCCCGGCCCTGAAGGTCGGCGGCCTTCACGGACGACTCCCCGCATTTTTGCCCTATGCGCCGCCGCACCGTGGCGCACGCTGCGCGCCACGCCGCACGGTCGGCCACCAGCACGTCCCGGCGCTGCGCCGCTCAGGCGCGATCGTGGCGAGCCGGTAGCCCAAAAACAAAGCGGGGACTTGAGCGGGGACCATATGGCGGTGCGTGAGCGTGCGCTATCGCTAAAAAGGCTGGTGCCCAGGGCGGGAGTTGAACCCGCATGCCTTGCGGCCGGGGATTTTAAGTCCCCTGCGTCTACCAGTTTCGCCACCCGGGCCAACGAGTTACCAGCGGCCTAGCGGGAATATTACCGGCTAACGGGAATAACGCGCGCGCGAAGAGCTTTAACGAGTCGCAAGCGGCCGCAGGGTGTTGATCACTTCCTCCCAGCGAGCCGCGGGCATCCTGACTGCATGATCGGGATAACCTACGCCGTCGCGGGGCTTCTGGTGGTTATAAGCCGCGATCAGGATGCTGACCGCCTCGCGGCGGCTGAGCTTCAGTTTGGTTGCCATCCGCGAACCTACCCCACGCGCGGGGCGCCTGCACAGCTATTCCGAGAGACCTTGACCTGTGTCAGCCCGCTGGAACCGTGAACTGGAGGCGGAGGTCGGAATCGAACCGGCGTACACGGCTTTGCAGGCCGCTGCATGACCACTCTGCCACCACGCCAGAGCCGGGAATAAAAAGGGAAGGCCCGCGCCGGGCCTTCCCTGCCGTAACCTGGAGCGGGAAACGAGTCTCGAACTCGCGACCTCAACCTTGGCAAGGTTGCGCTCTACCAACTGAGCTATTCCCGCGTCGATGAGCCGCGCATTATAAGGCCTGCCCGCCCCCGCGCTCAACCTCGGGTCAGGAGCGCGGCGAGGCAAGCGGCAGGGCCTTGCGCAGGTAGTACAGCATCGACGCCACGGTCAGCACGGCGGCGACGTTGATGAGCACGGTGCCGAGCCACTGCGCGTCGACCAGATCGAGCACCGGGTCGTGGTACAGAAGCAGCGGGATCGCCACCATCTGGCTCAGGGTCTTCAGCTTGCCGATGAAGGCCACCGCGACGCTCTTCGACTGCCCGACTTTTGCCATCCATTCGCGCAGCGCCGAGATGGCGATCTCGCGCCCGATGATGATGAGGGCGACGAGCATGTCCACCCGGTTGAGGAACAGCAGCACCACCAGCGCGCCCACCACGATGAGCTTGTCGGCCACGGGGTCGAGGAAAGCGCCGAAGGCCGACATCTGGTTGAGCCGGCGCGCGAGATAGCCGTCCAGCCAGTCGGTCGTCGCGGCGAGCACGAACACCAGCGTGGCGGCGAGATTGCGCGAATGGTCCGAAAGCCAGTCGTACGGCAGGTAGTAAAAAATGATGATGAGCGGGATCAGGACGATCCGCGACAGGGTGACGAGGTTCGGGATGTTGAGCGGGATCACGAGGCGCGGATCAAGATGCGGCGTGCAGGTGCCTGTAGATGCGCTCGGCGAGCGGCCGGCTGATGCCGGCGACCTTGGCGATGTCATCGATTGCCGCCGATTGCACGCCGCGCAGGCCGCCGAAATGCTCGATCAGCGCCTGGCGCCGCTTGGCGCCGATGCCCGGGATCTCGTTCAGCATCGAAGTGGTGCGCGTCTTGCCCCGCCGTGCGCGGTGGCCGACGATCGCGAAGCGGTGCGCCTCGTCCCGGATCTGCTGGATGAGGTGCAGCCCCGGATGCGACGGCGCGAGCTGCAGGCTGCGGTCCTCCGACTCGAGGATGAGCTCTTCCATGCCCGGCTTGCGCTCCGGGCCCTTCGCCACGCCGACGACGCAGGCTTGGTGCAGGCCCAGGTCTGCGAGCGCCGCACGCGCTGCACCGACCTGCCCTTTGCCGCCGTCGATGAGGATGAGGTCCGGCACCTTGGCGCCTTCGGCGGTGACGCGCTCGTAGCGCCGCGCCAGCACCTGCCGCATGGCGGCGTAATCGTCGCCCGGCGTGACGTCCCGGATATTGAAGCGGCGGTACTCCGACTTCTGCATCTGCTGGTGGTCGTAAACCACGCAAGAGGCGACCGTCGCTTCGCCCATCATGTGGCTCACGTCGAAGCACTCGATGCGCTGCGTCCCGTCGGCGAGCCCGAGCGCCTCGCGCAATGCGACGAGGCGTCCTTCCTGCGTGGTGCGGTCGCGCACCCGCTGCGCGATCGCGAGCAGGGCGTTCTTGCGCGCCATGTCGAGCCAGATCCTGCGCTCGCCATGAGAAGGATTCACCACATTGATGCCTTCCACATCAACGGGCTGGCTGGTGACGATCAGCCCGGGTGCGGGCTGCTCGAGATAGTGCTGCTCGAGGAACGCGGAAATCACCTCGTCTTCGGCCGCGCCTTCGGCGTTGGCCGGGAAGAAGCTGCGGTCGCCGACATGCCGGCCGCCGCGGATCATCACGAGGTTCACGCACGCGATGCCGCCCTGGATCGCACAGGCCACCACGTCGGCGTCGACGCCGCGGTTGGACTCGACGTACTGTCGCGCCTGCACGCGCGACAGCGCGCGCACCTGGTCGCGGTAGGCCGCGGCCTCCTCGTAGCGCTGGGCCTCCGAAGCGGCGCTCATCTTGTCGGTCAGGCCGCGGATCACGTCGTCCTCCCGTCCCTCGAGAAAAAGGATGGCGTTCGCCACGTCCTCCGCGTAGGCCTCGGCCGCGATCTTCCCGGTGCACGGCGCCGTGCAGCGCCGGATCTGGTGCAGCAGGCAGGGCCGCGAGCGGTTCTCGAACACGGTGTCCTCGCAAGTGCGCAGCCGGAACACGCGCTGCAGTAGCTGGATACTCTCACGCACCGCGTACGCGTGCGGGAACGGGCCGAAATGGCGGTTGCGCCGGTCCTTGGCGCCACGGTGGAAACCCAGCCGAGGGAAGCGGTGGCCGGTGACCATCAGGTAGGGATAGGACTTGTCGTCGCGAAATAGGATGTTGTAGCGCGGCGCAAGGCTCTTGATGAGGTTGTTTTCGAGAAGCAGCGCCTCCCCTTCGGAGCGGGTGACCGTGATTTCCATGGCGCCCACCTGGGAAAGCATCATGTGGATGCGCGGGCTGGCCGCCTGCTTCGTGAAATAGGAGCTGACGCGCTTCTTCAGGTCGCGGGCCTTGCCGACGTACAGCGCCTCGCCGCCTGCGCCCAGCATTCGGTACACCCCCGGCAGATTGGGCAGGCCGGCGACGAACGACTTGGGATCGAACACGATGAATTGATTATAAATGGTGTAAAATCCGCGCCCTTTTCGCAGTCAACCAGATTCCCCAATGGCCAAAGTCGAAGCAGTCGAAATCCGCGTCGGCAACCTGATCGAGTGGGACAAGCGCGTGTGGCGCGTCCTGAAGGCCTACCACGTCCATGTCGGCGGCCGCGGCGGCGCGTTCATGCAGGTCGAGATGAAGGACATCGAGGCGGGCACCAAGACCAACCAGCGCTTCAGGACCGAGGACAAGATCGAGCGCGCTTTCGTCGAGCCGCGCGACATGCAGTACCTCTACCAGGACGGCGACAGCTACGTCTTCATGGACAAGGAGAACTACGAGCAGCTCTCGCTGCCGGCGGAGTTCCTGGAGGGCCAGACGGGCTACCTCTTGCCCAACACCGACGTGCAGATCAACTTCTACAACGGCCGCCCCATCGGCGTCGAGATCCCGCCGTCGGTGATCCTCACCGTCGTGGACACCGAGCCGGGCATCAAGAAATCCACCGCGACCACTTCCTTCAAGCCGGCGAAGATGGAGACCGGCATCACCGTCCAGGTGCCTCCCTTCATCAACAAGGGCGAGCGCATCAAGGTCGACACCAACGAAGGCAAGTACATGGAGCGGGCGTAACAGAAGATCAGGCGAGGTTCTGCAGCTTCTCCTGAGCGTCGCGGTAAGCGACGCTCTTGCGCAGATCGCGCCCGCCCTTTCTGCGCATTCGTTCCAGCCGTTCGGCACTCCTCAGCGGTACATCTGCCAGGGACTGCAAGAGAACTTCCTGCCCGGCGGGATCGTTGCATAGCAGGACCATGTCGCAGCCGGCCTCGAGCGCGGCGCGCGCCCGCTCCGGAATGCCGCCCGCGGTGCTCGCGCCTTCCATCGAGAGGTCGTCGCTGAAAACGAGCCCCTTGAAGCCCAGCTTTCCGCGCAGCACTTCCTGCAGCCAGTACTTCGAATAGCCCGCCGGCTCCGCATCGACCTGGGTGTAGATCACGTGCGCCGGCATCACGCCGGCGAGTCCCGCATCGATGGTCATGCGAAACGGCACCAGGTCCTTTTTCGAGATTTCGACGAACTTGCGCTCGTCCTTGGGCACGGCCACATGCGAATCGGCCTCCGCGTAGCCGTGGCCGGGGAAGTGCTTGCCGACGGCGCCCATGCCCGCCTCGGCGAAGCCCTGCACGATACAGGCGCCGAGCGCGCCGACCGCCGTAGGGTCGAAATGCAGCGCGCGGTTGCCGATCACCGAGCTGGTGCCGTAATCGAGGTCGAGCACCGGCGCGAAGCTGAAGTCGACGCCGTGTGCCGCAAGCTCGGCGCCGATGATGTAGGCCGCGGCGCGGGCCGTGTCGCGCGCCACTGCGCGGTCGCGGTCCCAGAGCCGGCCGAGCTCGCGCATCGCCGGAATCGCCGAGAAACCCTCCCGGAAGCGCTGCACTCGACCGCCCTCGTGGTCCACGCAGATGGGAAGCGCCGGCTCGCGCAGCCGCTCGATCTCGTCGGTCAGCGTCGTCAATTGCTCCGGGCTCTCGTAATTGCGCGAAAACAGGATCACCGCGCCAGCCGCCGGATGGCGCAGCCGCTCACGGTCCGCATCCGTGAGCACCGCGCCCTCGACGTCGATCACCGCCGGTCCCAGCGGGTGCCTTACTTTTCGCATTCGAGAATCACCGTGGCCATGGCGATACCCCGCTCGTCGGTGAGCGAAAGATGCGAGTGCAGGATCTTTCTCTGCTTCAACAGGGTTGAAAGGCTGTCCGAGAACTCCAGGACCGGCTTCCCGGAAGGCAGGTTCTTCACCCACACGCCATGCCAGTTCGCCGGCGCGTGTATTCCCGTGCCGAGCGCCTTGGTGAAGGCCTCCTTGGCCGCGAAGCGCTTGGCGAGGTAGGCCGCCGGCTGCCGATGCGCCGCGTACCGCCTCAATTCCGGTTCGCAGAGAATCCTTTTCGCGAACCGGTCGCCGAAGCGCGCGAGCGCGTTCTCGATGCGCTGGATCTCGACCGCATCGGTGCCGACGCCGTAGATCACCGCGCCGCCTGCCGCATCAGGCTCTTCATCTCGCGCACCGCTTCGCGCATGCCGACGAACAGCGCGCGCGACACGATGGCGTGGCCGATGTGCAGCTCGCGCACCCCCGGGAGCCGTGCCACCGGCTCGACATTGAAGTAGTTGAGCGCGTGCCCGGCGTTGAACCGCATGCCGAGCGCGCGGATCGCTTCTCCGGCCGTTTGAATTTGCTTTAATTGAGAAACCACGGCAGGACTCTCGGCATCGCGCCCCCTGGAATGGAAGGCGTGCGCATACGGCCCGGTGTGCACCTCGCACACCGTCGCACCGATGCGCTGCGCGGCCTCGACCTGGCGCAGATCCGCGTCGATGAAGACCGACACGACGATCCCGGCCGCCGCAAGGCGCGCCACTGCATTCTTGAGAGAAGCCTCCTGGGCAACGATATCGAGACCGCCCTCGGTGGTGATCTCGTGGCGCCCCTCGGGCACCAGCATCGCCATTTCCGGCTTGATGCGCGCGGCGATCGCGACCATCTCCGCGGTCGCCGCCATTTCCAGGTTCAGCTTGATGTGCGTGAGCTCGCGCAGGCGGCGCACGTCCTCGTCCTGGATGTGGCGGCGGTCCTCGCGCAAGTGGACGGTGATGCCGTCGGCGCCGCCGAGGTGCGCCTCGACCGCCGCCCACACCGGGTCGGGCTCGTAGGTGCGCCGCGCCTGGCGGACGGTGGCGACGTGGTCGACGTTGACGCCGAGCTCGATCATAAGTCGTTCAGATCCCTAAGCACGGTGCGCGTATGGAGCACCTGGCCGTGCAGGCGCTCGCCGATCAGCGCGCGCATCAGCGCGCGCGCCTCTTCCCGGGTCTCCGGCCGGCTGTAGTCGTCGGCCGCGACATCGAGCAGCGTGCGCCCGCGCACCACCAGCTCGCCGCTGAGCACCCCATTCACCGGCAACGGGCCGCGGTCCGGCTCGTAGACGTAAAGGCCGGCCGGATCGATCGGCCGATCGGCCGCGTCCCGGTCGAGCAGCGGGGCATAGCCGAGCTCGGCGAGCAGCCGCTTCTCGAAACCGCGCAGCACCGCAGGATAAGGCTCGCCGCGCGAGAGCTGATGCAGCGATTCGGCGTAGGCGTCGAAGAGCCGCTCGTGCGGATCGTCGCGCGGCAGCAGGCGCAGGACGAGCTCGTTGAGGTAGAAGCCGCACATCAGTCCCTGGCCCGCCAGCGGCTGCAGCGCCCCTGCCCATTCCGCGGAGATCAGATTCCCCAGCTCGGCCGAAGCACTCCAGCTGAACCGTAGCGGATGGAACGAGAGCAGCACGCCGCGCATCGCCGAACGCGGCCGCCGCGCCCCGCGGGCCAGCACCGCGACCCGCCCGAAGCGGCGCGTGAAGACCTCCGCGATGAGGCTCGTCTCCTTGTACGGATAGGTGTGCAGCACGAAGCCGGCCTCATTGTCGGTGCGCCGCTTCATTCGTAACCCAGCTGGCGCAGGACCCGCGCGTCGTCGGTCCAGGACTTGCGCACCTTGACCCAGCTGCCGAGGTACACCTTGCCGCCGAAGAGCTTCTCCATGTCCCGGCGCGCCGCGCTCGCCATGCGCTTGAGGCGCGCGCCGCCTGCGCCCACCACGATGGCCTTCTGGCTGTCGCGCTCGACGAGGATGGTGGCCTCGATACGCCGCAGCCTGCCCTCCTGCTTGAAGGAGTCGATGACCACCTCGCAACGGTAAGGCAGCTCCTCGCCCATCTCCTGGAAGAGCTTCTCGCGCAGGAGCTCCGCGGCGAAAAAGCGCTCGTCCCGGTCGGTGAGCTGGCCGGGAGGATAGATCGCCGGGCCCTCGGGCAGCGCCTCGCGCAGCACCTTGAGGAGCTCGGGAATGTTCTTTCCGGTTTTCGCGCTCACCGGCACCACGGCCTCGAAGGTGCGCGTCTTGGAGAGACGGTCCAGGAAGGGAATCAGGTCCGAATTCCTCTTGACCATGTCCAGCTTGTTGACCGCGACGATGGTCTTCTGCTCGGGCGGAATCTTTTCCAGCGCCGCGCGGTCCTCCGGGCCGAAGCGCAGCGCCTCGACCACGAACAGCGCGACGTCGGCGTCGCGCGCCGCCTGGCTGCCGCGCCGGTTGAGGACGCGGTGCAGCGTGCTGCGCGCGCGCATCTGCTGTCCGGGAGAATCGACAAAGACGTACTGGCAGTCCCCCCTCGTAACGATGCCGGTCACGAGGTGGCGCGTCGTCTGCGCCCGCGGCGACACGATCGAGAGCTTCTCGCCCACCAGCCGGTTGAGCAGCGTCGATTTGCCGGTGTTGGGCCGGCCGGCGATGCCGATGGTCCCGCAGCGGTGACTCATCGCTCCAGTTTCTCCAACATGGCTTTCGCCGCCTGCTGCTCGGCGCGCTGGCGCGAGGTTCCGGTTCCGGTGGTCGTGACACCGAGCTCGTCCACGCAACATTCGACCTCGAACGACTGCCGATGTGCCTCGCCTTGCACCGAAACGACGCGGTAGAGCGGCAGGCGCCGGTGCCGTGCCTGCAGGATCTCCTGAAGGCGGGTTTTCGCGTCCTTGGCCGGCCGTTCCGGGTCGAGCTGGTCAATGAGCGGTCCGAATGCGGCCAGCACCACCCGGCGCGCGGCCTCGTAGCCGCCGTCCAGGAAAACCGCGCCCAGCACGGCCTCCAGCGCGTCGGCCAGGATCGACGGGCGGGGTTCCGGGCCTGCCGCGAGCTCACCTTCCCCCAGGCGCAGCAGCTCGCCGATGCCGAGCGCGCCCGCCACCTCGGCGAGCGCCTCCTCGCGCACCAGGCTCGCGCGCAAGCGGGTCAGCTTGCCTTCCGAGAGCTGCGGAAAGCGCCCGTAGAGCTCATCGGCCACGGCGCAGCCGAGAACGCCGTCGCCGAGGAATTCGAGCCGCTCGTAGTTGTCGGCGCCGCGGCTGCGGTGGGTCAGTGCCTGATCGAGCAGCCTCGGGTTCGCGAACCGGTGCCCGAGCCGTTCTTCTAGAGCCGCTGGCCGGGACAAAGCGATCTACGGGTTCCGGGAGCTCGCCGCGAAGTCCATGTACACGCCGACGTTGGAGAACAGCGGCACTTCCTTGCGGTAGGCGAACGAGATCACGATTTCGCCGCCTTCCTTGGTGATGTCAAGGTCCGCGGCCTTGATGGCGGTGATGTCGTCGATCGAGGCGCGCGAGTCGAAGGCGCGGCGGATTTCCTGCGGCGTGGTGGTGCCGAGCCGATCCTGGGCGATCGCCTGGATGGCGTTGCGCGCCGTGGCGAACTCCATGTAGGGCGGAATCAGCTTCATCCCGAGCAGCGCGGCCGCGATCAGAACGAACAGCGCGATGAAGAGCCCGGTCAGCGTGATGCCACGTTGCGGCTTCTGCAGTCTTGGCGTACTCATTTTCTTGTCCCCGTCCGGCTCAGTGGAACGACCCGAAGCGCCCCAGCTCGTTCAGGTTGAGCCAGATGAAGAACGCCTTGCCGACGATGTTCTCGTCCGGCACGAACCCCCAGACGCGGCTGTCGCTCGAGTTGTCCCGGTTGTCGCCCATCATGAAGTAGTGTCCCGGCGGCACAATGCACGCCACCCCGCTCACATTGTAGTTGCAATTGCCGGCGTGCGGAAACGTCCGCGACGACGCGACCAGCGCGGGCGCGTCCTCCTCGATGAGGATATGGTGCTCGACGCCGTTCAGCGTCTCGACGAAGCGGCGGGAGAACTGCATGCGCTCCCTGGACAGGTAGTCGTCCATCTGGCGCAGCGGAACCGGCTTGCCGTTGATCGACAGGCGCTTGTTGCGGTACTCGACGCGGTCCCCCGGCAGCCCGACGACCCGCTTGATGTAATCGAGCGACGGATCCTCGGGATAGCGGAACACCATGACGTCGCCGCGCGCCGGGCTGCCGAGCTCGACGATTTTCTTGTTCGCCACCGGCAGGCGGATGCCGTATGTGAATTTGTTCACGAGAATGAAATCGCCGACGAGCAGCGTCGGCACCATGGAGCTCGACGGGATCTTGAACGGCTCGACGAGGAACGAGCGCAGCAGGAAGACGATGAGGATGACCGGAAAGAAGCTCACCGAGTACTCCACCCACCAAGGCTGCTTGGCGTCGGCCGCGCGGCGCCGGCGCAGCCACGCCAGCTCGAGCCCCCAAACCACCCCGGTGACCACGAGCAGGGTGAGCAGAAACAGCGCGAAGCTCAACTGTCGCTCCGCTGCAGCACCGCGAGGAACGCCTCCTGGGGTATTTCGACCGAGCCCACCTGCTTCATGCGTTTCTTCCCTTCCTTTTGTTTCTCGAGCAGCTTGCGCTTGCGCGTCACGTCGCCGCCGTAGCACTTGGCGAGCACGTTCTTGCGCAGCGCCTTAACGTTCTCCCGCGCCACGATGTGGCCGCCGATCGCCGCCTGGATCGCCACATCGAACATCTGCCGCGGAATCAATGTTCTTAACTTGTTTACCAATTCTCTTCCGCGGTGCTGCGCGCTCTCCCGATGCACCATGCTGGAAAGCGCGTCGACGCGCTCGCCGTTCACCAGGATATCCAGGCGCACCATGTCCGCGGCCCGGTAAGCCTTGAATTCGTAGTCGAGCGAGCCGTAGCCGCGCGTCATGGACTTCAGGCGGTCGAAGAAATCGAGCACGACTTCGTTGAGCGGCAGGTCGTACGAGATCACGACGTGGCGCGCCGAGTAATGCATATTGGTCTGCGTGCCGCGCTTCTGCGTGCACAGGGTGATCACCGGCCCGACGAACTCCTGCGGCACGAAGATCTTCGTCGCGATGATGGGCTCGCGGATCTCCTCGATGAGGGTCGGATCGGGCAGCCGCGACGGATTGGAGACCTGCTCCACCGTGCCGTCCCGGAGCAGCACCTCGTAGACCACCGAAGGCGCGGTGGTGATGAGGTGCATGTCGTACTCGCGCTCCAGGCGCTCCTGCACGATGTCCATATGCAGCAAGCCGAGAAAGCCGCAGCGGAACCCGAAGCCGAGGGCCTGCGAGGTCTCCGGCTCGTAGTGGAACGACGCGTCGTTGAGGTGCAGCTTCTCCAGCGCGTCGCGCAGCCCCTCGTACTGGTTCGCCTCGACCGGGTACAGCCCGGCGAAGACCTGCGGCTTGACTTCCTTGAAGCCGGGCAGCGGCTTGGCGGCGGGCTTGTCGGCGCGCGTCATGGTATCGCCCACCTTGGCGGCGCGCAGCTCCTTGATGCCCGCGGTGACGTAGCCCACCTCGCCCGCCGAGAGACTTTCCCTCTCTTTTGCCTTTGGCGTGAACACCCCGACGTGGTCGCAGAGATATTCCGCGCCGTTGCTCATCAGCAGGATCTTGTCCCTCGGCTTGAGCGTGCCGTCGACGACGCGCACCAGCATGACCACGCCGACATAGTTGTCGAACCAGGAATCGATGATGAGCGCCTTGAGCCGCGCGTCGCGGTCTCCCTGCGGCGGCGGCACGCGCGCGATCACCGCCTCGAGGATCTCGGGAACGTTCTCGCCGGTCTTGGCGCTCACGCGCAGCGCGTCCTGCGCCTCGATGCCGATCACGTCCTCGATTTCCTGGATCGCCTTGACCGGATCGGCGGACGGCAGGTCGATCTTGTTGAGCACCGGGATGACCTCGACGCCCTGCTCGATCGCGGTGTAGCAGTTGGCCACCGTCTGCGCTTCCACGCCCTGGGATGCGTCGACCACGAGCACCGCGCCCTCGCAGGCGGCGAGCGAGCGGCTCACCTCGTACGAGAAGTCGACGTGACCCGGCGTATCGATGAGATTCAACAGATAAACGTCGCCGTTGCGCGCCTTGTATTCGAGCGCCGCGGTCTGCGCCTTGATGGTGATGCCGCGCTCGCGCTCGAGATCCATCGAGTCGAGCACCTGCTCGGCCATCTCGCGCTCGGCCAGCCCGCCGCACATCTGGATGAAGCGATCGGCGAGCGTCGACTTGCCGTGGTCGATGTGCGCGATGATGGAGAAGTTGCGGATGCGGCTCTGGGCCATATAAAGAAAGAGGGTGCCCGCCTGTACGTTTCGCGGCACCCTCCTCGATCAGCCCGTTATTTTAGCGTAGCTTGGCGATCGCCTCGGCGGTAAGGCGATGCCGGCACACCTCGGCGCCGTCCTTCAGAAGGACGGGGACCTGCTCGCCGTACATCGCCTCCAGGCGCGGATCGGAGTCGACGTCGACTTCCTCGAAATCGATCCCGGCGGCGCGCAGGCCCTGCGCCATCTCCTCGCAGAGATGGCACCAGGCCCGTCCGAGCAACTTAACCTTTATCGGTCAGCCCGGAAATCGTGACGAAGGCCATGCTTTCGCCGCGGCGCACCTGGAGCGTGATGACCGCGTTCTTGTCCAGGCCGGCGAGCAGCTTGTTGAACTGGTCGACCGACTTGAGCTCGATATGCTGGCCCTTGTGCACCAGGGTGACCAGCACGTCGCCCTTGCGCACCTCGGCCTTCGCGTCGGGCCGCACCTCCGTCACCACCAGCCCGCCGGCGAGCTTCATCTGCTTCTTCTGCTCGGCGCTGAGCTCGGCGACCACGATGCCGAGCCGGTTGGCCGGCGCTTCGGACTGCGGCTTGGGCTTCGCGGTCTCGCGCGAGGCGACGCGCTCTTCCTGCAGCTCGCCCACCGTGATGTTGAGCTTCCTCGTCTGCCCCTTGCGCCACACTTCGAGGGTCGCCTGCGCGCCCGGGCGCGTGGAGCCCACCATGCGCGGCAGGTCGCTCGAGGCCTCGACCGGCTTGCCGTCGTAGCTGAGGATGATGTCGGTCGCTTCGACCCCCGCTTTGTCGGCAGGGCTTCCCTTCTCCACCGAGTTCACGAGCGCCCCGCGCGGCCGCTCGAGGCCGAAGGACGTGGCCAGATCGCGCGTGACCTCCTGGATCACCACGCCGATGCGCCCGCGCGCCACGCGGCCCTTCTCGCGCAGCTGCTTCTGGATGTCGAGCGCGACGTCGGCCGGGATGGCGAACGACAGGCCCATGAAGCCGCCGGTGCGGCTGTAGATCTGCGAATTGACGCCGACCACTTCGCCGCGCAGATTGAACAGCGGGCCACCGGAGTTGCCGGGGTTGATCGCGACGTCGGTCTGGATGAACGGGACGAAATTCTCCTGCGGGAGCGAGCGCCCTTTCGCGCTCACGATGCCGGCGGTCACGGTATTCTCGAAGCCGAAGGGCGAGCCGATGGCCAGCACCCACTCGCCGACCTTCAGCTTGTTGGGGTCGCCGAAGCGCACCGCCGGCAGGCCGCTGGCGCCCTCGATCTTGATGAGCGCCACGTCAGTCCGCTTGTCCGCGCCGATCACCTTCGCCTTGAATTCGCGCTTGTCGGTGAGCTTGACGTTGATCTCGTCCGCGCCCTCGATCACGTGCGCGTTGGTGAGGATGTAGCCGTCATTGCTGATGATGAAGCCCGAGCCGAGCGAGCGGCTCTCGGGCCGGCCGCCGGGGCCGGGGCCCTGGCCGGGGCCGGGCTGCCGCGGAATGAAGCGGCGGAAGAATTCGAGCACTTCCTCGTCCTCGATGCCCGGCACCTGCGGCACCGCGCCGGGCGCCGGCCGCCGCACCGCCTGGGTGGTGCTGATGTTCACCACCGCGTTGCCCTGCTCCTCCACAAGGCGCGTGAAGTCGGGAAGCTCGCGCGCCTGCGCGAGGGCCGCGGCGCAGAACAAGGCGAGCCACAGGCCGGTTACGGTCCTCAGAACTTGCTGCATGAGTTTCTCTCCTGAATAAATTCTTATTGCGGCTGCCGGAACTCGACTGCGTCGGCAATCCGCTGGACGCTGAGCGCGGGCGCTTCTCCGACCACGGTCACCTTGTGGTTCGCCACTTCCCGCGTATAGATGTTGATGGCGCCCATGGTGGCGAGGCCGGTGCGCACCGGACCGCGCCGGGCAGCCAGGGGCTCGATGAACACCGATACCGCGGCGAGGCCGTCGGAATAGACCATCTGGCCGACCGGGCGCGATTCGCCCAGGCGGCGTTTCAGCTCGACCACCTTCTCGAATCCCGGGAGCTCCGAGGCGAGGCCCCAGCCCGCAAGCCGGGCCGGCGCCGCCTCGGCATCCTGGACGCGCCAGGTGCGGCCCGTATCCCGCGGCCGCACCATGTCGCGCGTGACCCCGCCGATGGTGAGCTGCGTGAAAGTGAACTGCTCCACCGGCTCGCCGGCCGCGTCGAGCGTCACCGCGCGCATCAGCATGCTGCTGCCGACGTCGGCGCAGACCCGGTAGCCGTAGCGCAGATTGTCCTTGGGGGTGAGCAGCACGGACTGGCAATCAAAGCCGGCGATGCGCCGCATTTCGCCCAGAGCGATGTCGTAGTGGCGTGCGAGGGCGCTGATGCGCTCCGGCAAGAGCGCCGGGAAGCCGCGCTCGGCGCGCCGGTCCACCTTGATGACGCGGCTGTCGGGCAGATAACAGCGCACCGTGTCCTTGGTGCGCACGATCTCGCGCGGCACCCCGTCGAGCACCTCGAGCTTTTCGATGTCCTCGGACGCGTAGCGCGTGATGCGCGAGGCCTCGGTGCGTCCGCCGTTCTGGTAGACGAAGGTGCCGGTGTAGGAGAGCCGCTGCGTCGCTTCGTGGATCTTGCGCAGCCAGCCGAGCGTTTCGGGCGATTGCGCCTGGGCGACGCCCGCCGCCAGGACGAGGAGCGCACCGAAAAACCGCAAGATCACTTACGCGGCTCCCGGCCCTGCTCCGATACGGTGCGCACATAGGGCGCCATGCCCTGCAGCGATACCCGGGGCGAGAACCCCTGATGCGCAAGCAGGTAGTCGTTGGTCCCGCTCGGCAGCGGCACCAGGGCGGGCTTCGCCTGCGCCACCGGCTGGGCCGGCACCGGCGCGGTGGCCACCGGGGCCGGCGCTTGCTGCGGAGCGAAGCCGAGCCAGCCGACGAGCGCCACTGCGGCGACGCTCGCCGCGAGCGCATACCAGGTGCGCGGCTGGGGCTGCAGCCGCCCGGGCGCGATGACCGTCGGCTCCCCGGCGAGCTGGCGCGCGACCTTTGCGCCGAACGCTTCGGACAGCGGCGGGTTTTCCCGCAGCGCATCGCCGATCAGGTGGTAAGTGCGCCAGACCTCGAGGGCCTCGAGATCCCGCGCCAGCGCGTCGATCAGCTCACCGGCGGCCCGGTCTTCCAGCTCGCCGTCCATCAACACCGAAATATTCCGCTTCATGGCCCTACCACCTCTTGTCTTTCCGCGTCCCCAACAGCGGCCTCAGCTGCTCCGCGATCGCCTCGCGCGCTCTGAAGATGCGCGAGCGGACGGTGCCGATCGGGCAGTTCATCACTTGCGCGATATCCTCGTAGCTCATCCCTTCAATCTCGCGCAGTTGAATCGCGGTGCGCAGCTCCTCGGGCAGCTGCTCGATCGTGGCGTTCACCGTCGCCGCGATCTCTTTGGACAGCAGCACGCTCTCGGGCGTATTGATATCGCGCAGCTGCTCGCCTTCTTCGAACCCTTCCGCCTCTTCGGCCTCTACCTCGGTCGAGGTCGGCGCCCGCCGACCCATGGCCATGAGATAGTTCTTGGCCGTATTAATTCCAATCCTG